>ERZ773062.14-NODE-14-length-223431-cov-27.785519_pt1 | contig 223431 bp, 216 predicted proteins | sample MGYA00580626_ERZ773062 | MGnify/ENA primary metagenome ERZ773062 (study PRJEB29015, sample SAMEA2738003) | human oral metagenome | biome: human oral; feature: human-associated habitat; material: dental | place: China | collected 2058 ... | reverse complement strand
TGGTCGTCGTCACCGCCGCCATCTGACGAATCGGCCGCGTCACAAAACGGCTATAAATGTACGAAAACACGAGCGCCACGAGCAGCGAACCAAGCATGGTGTATGGCAATATCTGCAAAGTGGCGAGTGTGGCTTGGGTGACGGGCGCCACGTCGGCCAGCAGCTTGACTGCGATTGTTTGGCCTTGATTGTTCACCGCGCTGCCCTGCCGCAAAATCACCGAGCGCGGATCAACCGTTTGCCCATCAGCGATCTTCACCACACTAGTATCGACCGATTTACCGCTATCCGTCACGATGGTGATCGACTCAAAACCCTGAAAATACTGATCGCGCCCATCAATCGTCAGCGTAATATTGACGTTTTTTGCGGCGGCAAACTCCTGGCTGAGACGACGCATTTCCTCAGTCGATTTACCGTGTAGCTCAGCCACGAGCGCTGTGAGATTATCTGCCGCTTCGTGCTCTTTTTGCTGCAGATAGAAGTGCGGCATCAAGGTGTAGACCAGCGCGTGCACCAGGATGATCAACGCCGCGAATAAGCCAATTGACACCAAAAATGTCTTGGGGAATAATTTAAGATTCTTCATAGCGATAGCCCACTCCCTTTACCGTGATGATGCAGTCCAGGTGCAATTTCTTGCGTAGATTTTTGATGTAGACGTCAATCACTCGGTCGAACGGTACCTCGTCATCACGCCATAACTTATCGATGATAGCCTGCCGACTCCAGACCATGTGTGGGTTATCCACCAGTAGCTTGAGCAGCTGCACTTCCTTAGGCTTGAGGTGCGCGTCACTACCATCATAAAACCCCTGGTAGGCCGCAAAATCCACCGACACCAGGCCACGGCGCCATAAGGTTGTTTTCACAGACTGCTGGCGGCGAAGTAGCGCTTTGATCCGCTTTTCCAAAATCACCAGCGAGAACGGCTTACTCATATAATCATCCGCCAGCTCGTCAAAACTCGCGATCTGCGTCGGCTCATCGTGTAGCGCCGTTAGCATGAGTACCGGCACGTCGCTCGCTTGGCGAATTTGATGCAATACTTCAATGCCGCTCATCCCCGGCAACATAATGTCGAGGATAATCACATCTGCCCCAGCAAATTTCTCCAGCGCTTCCTCACCGCTAGCCACCGCCAGCACCGTAAAGCCACGCTGCACGAGGAACTGCTCAGTACCAGCTCGGAGGGCTGGTTCGTCTTCAACGAGGAGAATATTCACTGCTCGTCCACTCATACGTCTATACTAGGCGCTTCTTTGTTATATTGCTGCACAATTTTATCTCCATCATACCAATGTATACGACTATTGTCGCACATCATAATTTTATATGAAAAGTGCTTGAGTCTCAAAGCTTCACCGCTCTCTCGCACTCCTCGCCCGCACTTCGTCCGATGGAGTATGAGCAATGAGAAACTGGCACTAGAAGAAGAGCTTTTTACGATTTATCTAAAAGTATTGTGAAAAATATGCGCGGTGTGCTATGGTGTTAGTATGACATATCGACACAACATTGTTATCGTTTCTCGTCGTCGCCGCTCTGACTCAGAGGGCTAATTAGTCGTATAGTATTATAAATCAACGAAAGAGCCCTCACCTGAGCGGCTCTTTTTAATTAGTATAGAAAGGAAATATATGAATCACGACACACCTCACTACACCAAGGTTGCCAGCCACGAGGCAACAAATGGCGAATTTGACACGTGCCTCTTACTCTACTCGGGAGGCCTCGACACATCCGTCATGCTCACGTGGCTCCAAGAAAAGTACAACTGCAAGGTCATCACCCTCACGGTTAATATTGGCCAGACGGTTGACGATCTCGACGCCATCGCCGAAAAGGCCAAGATGCTCGGCGCCATAGAAACCATCACGGTTGACGCCCGCGACCGCTTCGCCGATGAGCTGCTGTCGCTGGCCATCAAAGCCAATGCTGATTATCAAGGCGGCTATGCCCTCTGCACGCCACTGGGGCGCATCATCATTTCGCAATTAGCCGTCGAATATGCTGAAAAGTACAACTGCACAGTCATCGCACATGGTGCCACTGGTAAAGGCAACGACCAAGTTCGCTTCGAAACGTACATCACCACGCTCAACCCTAAACTCAAGATCTTAGCACCAGTACGTGAGTGGAGTATGGGCCGAGAGGAAGAGCTTGCCTATGCTAAGAAGCACAACATCCCCGTGCCCCATACTCAGGAGTCGCCTTATTCGACCGATGAAAACATGTGGGGCATCACCAGCGAAGGCGGCGAAATTGAATCACCCTCACTTAAGCCAAACTACCACGCTATCCTCAATTGGTGCTCAACCATCAAATACACACCAGACGAAGCCGAGGATATTACCATTGAATTCATCAAAGGCGTGCCTGTCGCTGTCGATAACCGTCACTTTTCACTTCAAGCACTCATCCAGCACTGCAACCAGATCGGCCGCAAACACGGCGTGGGTGTATCAACCCTTATTGAAGATCGGCTAGTCGGACTGAAGGTACGCGGCGTCTATGAAAACCCTGGCGCTGCCATCTTGATTGCTGCCCATCAAAAGCTTGAGCAATTGGTGTCGACCCGCGTTGAAAATGAACTCAAAGCCGAAATGGACAGAAAATGGGCCTACCTCACTTACGCAGCTCAGTGGTACGAGCCAGCCGTCCATCACATCAATACCTATATTGATGATCAGAACCAAAAAGTCACCGGCACAGTGACGGTTCGTCTGTACAAAGGCACCATCACTATCGTCAGTGTAGACTCACCACATTCATTGTTTGATATTAATCTTGCAACGTTTGATTCCAACGACGCATTCAACCAGAATTCGTCCGCCGGATTCATTGAATTATATTCATTAAGTCAGCGAACAGCTGAAGGAGCATACTCATATGGCAAGTAAACTATGGCAATCAACCGCAACTGGCTCACTTCATCCATTGGTCGAGGCATACACCGTTGGTGACGATCAGGTATTGGACCAGTATCTACTCGGTCACGACATCACTGCGACCAAAGCCCACGCCCACATGCTGGAAAAAATTGGCGTGCTGACCAGCGATGAATATCAACAATTAGCAGCGGCGTTGGATGAGCTACTTAACGAGTGGAAAACCGGTGCCTTCACCCTCACCAGCGAACACGAAGACGGCCACACTGCCATTGAGCTATATCTAACAGAAAAGCTCGGCCCCATCGGCAAAAAGGTTCACACTGGCCGAAGCCGTAACGATCAAGCCTTGGTGATGATGCGACTATTCATCAAAACGAAACTTGAAGCAGTAGCAGGCAAATTGGCAACAGTCGCTCGGGCCTATGCTGGCAAAATTGCCGCCATTGGCCAGACCGAAATGCCTGGCTACACCCACACCCAAAAAGCCATGCCAACCACGGTCAGCATGTGGCTTGGTTCCTACCACGATGCCTTTCATGACCTCCGGCAATTGGTCGCACACAGCATCGCCGCCATCGACCAAAACCCGCTCGGTAGCGCCGCTGGCTTTGGTGTTACCCTACCACTTGACCGCCAGATGACGACCAGCGAACTGGGCTTTGCCAAAGTACAGGAAAATCCCATGTACTGCGGCCTATCGCGCGGCGTTTTTGAACTCATTGCCGTACAGGCGTTGAACCCAATCATGGTCTTTGCTGGCAAATTTGCCGAAGACATGCTGCTGTTTACCTCTCAGGAGTTTAACTATTTCAAACTGCCCGTCACCATGACCACTGGCTCATCCATCATGCCGCACAAGCGCAACTACGACGTCTTTGAGATCATGCGCGCCACCGCCCACGCCTATCCGAACTACGCTTTGCAACTCCAAGCTATTTCGACGGGTGCTGGCAGCGGCTATCACCGCGACTTGCAGTTGACCAAAAAAATCACCATGGACGCCTTTACGTCAGCACTCGACACGCTGGAAGTTCTAGCACTCTGCGTCAGTGAGCTGGAAGCCAACACTGAGCGATTAGCCGAGGCGATGACCGATGAACTTTACACCGTCGCCAAGATCAACGAATTGGTGGAAAAAGGCGTGCCATTCCGTGACGCCTACCAGCAAGTTAAGCAATCGTTTTTGGCGAATAATCACTGATGTTGAGAGAGGCGAGCAGAGCTTATATATTAACTCTGCGCAAACCTCTCTCTTCTACTACTCTATTAGGGAAGGTAGCGGCGCATCAACTCACCGCCCTACAATACGCTTACGGTACTCTGCTGCCGTCATGTAGGTCGTCGTATCTGTCACTCTGTCAAAGAAAAGTATACCCTGACAGTGGTCAGCTTCGTGCTGGAAGACATGAGCAACAAAGCCATCCAGCACCGCAGTATGATGCTCGCCCTGCTCATCATCCCACTGGGCGTTGATCTGCTGGTAGCGCTGCGCCTGTGCAAAGAGCCGTCCCTCATCGCCGCTAGCGCAGCCTTCCCACATACCCGTTGTCTGGCCAATACCGGTGTATGATGGATTGATAATAACTTGCTCAAATGGCTCGCGGTCTGGGCGGTTTGGCGTTGGCTTAATGGCGATCACGCTCAGCGCCACGGCCTGCCCCACTTGCGGCGCAGCCAGCCCAACGCCATAGTCTCTACTTGCCACAGTATGCTTGATACTCGCAATAAGCTGCTGCACCGCTGGCGTGGTGATCTCCTCGCGGCTCACATGCCTCGCTTTCTCACGCAGCACCGGATCGCCCGCTTGACAGATTGGTAGGAGTGTTTTTTCTTGACGCATTCTTTAGTGCATAGTATACACGAAAGTAGCTATCAAAAGCTATTTTATCTTTTTCCGTTTCGTAATATAGTTTTGTCTATGGTATACGATATATCATCTTCCTTTCAGTATGGCGGCAAAACCATTTTTGTTTCTTGGTGTACTATACGTCAAAAATCTGCTATACCCGATCTCCCCTGGCAATAAGTCTATACGATCGGTGATTTAGCCGGTTCCGTTCCCCTCGTCTATAACGCGGTCAAGAAGAGCTATAATCTCCCTGGCGGCAAGACTGAATCTGGAGAGACAATTGAGCAAACCATCACACGCGAGATGGTAGAAGAGTGCAATATGCGCGTTATTAAATGGCAACCACTCGGATACCAGTGCTGTCTTGAGCCAAACGGCACGCGCGTATACCAGTTTCGTGTCTATACAAAGCTCGAGAAAATTGGCGAGTTTACTCACGACCCTGGCGGTGATATCATTGCTCATACCCTTGTTGATATCAATGATGTAAACCGCATCATTGGCCAAGGAGATATTGGAGCATACATGGTTCAACAAGCGAAACGGTATTTTTCTAATACCTAATCACACTAGATATTTATGCCTTCTGCTCGTTGTCTTTCGTCCACGAGTCAAGCTGTTTGAGAAGAATTGTATCACTCTGTGTTTTCGCTGTTTCGTTCGCGTCATATTCTCCTCCAGCTCGCATACCACGGATAACAGGTGGGCCGAAGAATACATGGCCAGCATTTGGATACACCTCAAGGCGGCTCGAACGCGGATAATGCTGCTTGATGGTTTGCGCCATCGTCGCCGATGGCCATACACTATCTTTGCCGCCAGCAAACATAAGCAAGTTAGCTCTAACATTATTCATTGGAATAGTAGCCTCTGATTTATTAGTGGCTCGCTGGATAATGCTCTCATACATAGTCGCAAATTCTCTTGGCCGCCCAATAATCATATCGGTGAAGAACCCTGCTGTCGCCGAACCTGATGCATCACTTAATTTCAAGAAGGGCAAGTCCTTACCTTTATACGTCCATGATGACTGTACATTTGAATAATCCATCGACAGTCCCTGCCATATATACGCTGAGGGCGAGTACAATACTAAGTTATCAATATCATTTGGATAATACGAAGCGAGCAGTAGGCCAAGCTCAGCACCCTTCGACGTACCAATTACTGTTAGAGGCTTTGGCTGCTGAGTATTTGCTGAGATGTATGCCTTGATATGCTCGAATTGCTCTAGCGGCACACGCATTAATTCTTTTTGGAGGTTCCCTTTACCGAAGAAATGCATTGCAAATACTTCGTAACCATTCAGAGACAATAGTGCGGCCGTATTTGGGCTTACTGATCCTTCGCTGCCACCAAATAATATGATCGACCCCTTGTGTTTTATCTGCTGAGGCTTAAAGTGATAGCCATTGATATGCTGGTTGTTAATTGGCGATATCGTTACGCCTGGCAGAGAGCTTTTCGCAATGTCATCACGATTTAGCCCCTTGAGATAGCTATGTTGATCATAAGTACGCTGCTTCACCTTAGATAAACGCTCGCCTTCAGCACTATTTACCCAATACAAAATACTTATAATAACTACTATCGATACAATCACTATAACTATGCCAAGTAGAACCTTTTTTACTCTTTTCATGACACTATTTCCTTGCTAGTTTTACCTATTGCTTTTGTTCCTATAGTATACCAGATACGTTGTGATTATCTACTTTTTACCTTGCACTCCTACCTAGAGTTATTTGATCCAGCAATAGACAAACCAACTTAATGGGCTTGCTGCTAGCGAAAGCAACAACACTCTATAACAAAAGGACCAACACATCTGTGCCAGTCCTGAGGGGGATCTGTTAGTAAAGTGATTTAAGCGTCTGCTTGCTGCAGAGCGTCGATCAGCACTTGCTTTGGCTTCATGCCGACCAGTTCTGCCACCACAGCACCGCTCTTGAAGATCTTCATGTTGGGGATACTCTGCACTTGGTGCTGCAGGGCAAGCGCTGCATTGTCTTGGCTTGCTTCGGTATCAACCTTGACAACGTCGAACTCCGTCTCTTCAGCAATCTGCTCAAGCAGTGGTGCCATTGCGCGGCACGGTGGGCACCACGGTGCCCAAAAGTCGACCAGTACTGGCCGCTCGCTCTGAAGAGCATGCTCCTCAAACTCTTGCTTGGTAGTGGTATTGTATAGTGCCATGGTTATTTCTCCTTATGAATTATGATTATCGTGATGACAGGGGTGGCATGTGCCAGTAATGATGAGTGGCCCATCGACCAGGCAGTCTGCTACCTGCCGCGCAAGCTCACGCCGCAGCGCTGGCGCGATGGTGATATCGTGTAGGCCGTCGCAGGAGCTGCAGACAAAGTGGTCATGCGGCACAGGATTGCTATCGTAGCGCAGGCAGCCATGCGCCGTTGCTGGTGCCAGGCCAATCACCCCATCGGCCTGCAACCGCTGGGTAATGCGATGTACAGTAGTCGCGCTGACACGGGGGTAGTCGTGGCGCAGCGCGGCTGCAATCTCGGCGTTGGTGGCATGCTGCAGCTGGCGAAGAATCGCGATCACTCGATCGGTGTATTTCGTCGTCCGGCGTTGCACTGCTTGCTCCATGCAGCTATTGTAATTCATTTACAATAAAAAGACAATGCTTTTCTTCGATTATTTTCCAAGCCCTATATGTTCAGTGCGAGCGCCCTCTGCTTCTGGTGTTTATTTTGAGAAATATCAACTCGTATATTATTAGCATAGAGGCATAGTCTAAGGTGTAAACTCTTGCAATAGATGTTACTACACCCGATTCATACTGGTTATGCTATACTAATGACATGACAACACATCCAACTCCCCTGCACGAATTACTGAAACTGACCGGCAAGACGGTACTCGTCACTGGTGCCGCGATGGGCATTGGCAAGGCGATCGCATGGCGCTATGCCGAGGCTGGTGCTGCCCTCCAGCTCGTTGATCGCGATGCCGACGCATTGCAGCAGACCGCTACCGAGCTGCGCGAGCAATTTGACGCTGCTGTCACAACGTACATCGTCGACCTCTCCGACAACAGTGCTATCACCGCACTATGGCGCGATATCACCCCAACACCAGACATCCTCATCAACAACGCTGGTATTTTTGCGCCAGTCAAGCTCGCTAATATCGACCAGGCAACCTTCGACAAGACAATGCAGATCAACACTCAGGCAGTGCTCACCATGTGTCAAGAAATGATTGCTCGCCGCACAGCACCAGGCACTATCATCAATATCAGCTCCATTGAAGCCCTCAAAGGTATGACCTACGACATGACGCTCTACGCCATGAGCAAGGCCAGTGTTCTCGCGCTAAGCCGTGGGCTCGTCAAAGACTTTGGGCGGAGTGGCTGGAAGGTCAATACCATCTTGCCGGGTGGCATCAGCACACCAGGTGCTCAGAAGATGGGGCTTGCGGCGCTCAAGAAGCTCGACTTCTCCATCATCAAGACTGGCCTCACCTATAACCTCCGCCTTCCTGCCAAGAATCTGGGCCAACCCGATGACGTTGCCTGCACTGCGCTGTGGCTTGGTACGCCGATGAGCCAGTACGTCAATGGGGCGGAGATTGTGGTGGACGGCGGATTTCTCGCAGTGTAGCGGCTGCATAATTACGGCCGGCATAGCATAAGAAACCAGCCTCACACGACTGGTTTCTTTATGATTGATCGCTCTTGTAAGTGCTACTTAGAGATGCCACTCGCTAGGTGCTATGCTGCTGCATCGTCGCTACCCTGCTCGGCTGCAACGTCTTCAGCATCCGCGTTTTCGGCAGCACCAGCAGCCGCTTCATTAGCGGCAGCAAGGGCACTTGGCTCGTAGGCGCTCGCAATGACGAGATCCTTCACCGTCACGTCATCATCGGCAGTACCTTCACGGCCATCGTCATGCTCGACCAGTTCAACACCTTCAGGCAGTGTGATGTCGCCCACCGTCACGCGGTCACCCTCGCTAGCCAGGCCAAGCACCGACACATCCAGTGCCTCGGGCAAGTCCATCGGCAAGGCCTTCACCTCAACCTTCTCAATTGCTTGCAGCACGACCAGCCCATTTTTCTCAGCCTCAGACTCACCCATGCCGGAGAGACGGACTGGCACCTCTGCCGTAACCGGCTCGTCTGCACGCACTGCATGCAGGGCAATATGGCGAATCACACCCACTCGCGTTGGGTCGTAATCGATACTTTTGATAAGCGCAATCCGCCGCTTGACCCCTGTCAAGTGAATCGGTGTGTGACGGCCGGCTGCGGCCACAACCTTTGCTACTTCGCCACTTGGCGCCTGCACATCAGCAGCCTCCATACCAGCACCATACACCACCGCTGGCGTTATGCCTTGGCGGCGCAATTGGCGAACTTTCTTACCATGAATTGATCGTGTCTCGATCCTTAGTGTTATCTTATCTCCCATAGTTCTCCTTTCGGATATGTTTCCGGAGTTAAGTAATATTGCCTCTTTAGTATAGCATTTTTGTGCCAGGTGGGCCAAAAGCAGCAAAGAACTCCCTTCCCCGAGCAAAGTATGGTATACTAAAGCGCGATGGAATCACTTATACATGCAATTACTGGCCTCGGCATTGCCGCGGTTTTGCTCGTGGTCTATGCAGAGTCTGGCCTCTTGATCGGCTTTGTCTTGCCGGGGGACAGCCTGCTCTTTACGGCGGGCTATATGGTGAATCAAGAGATCCTTCGCCTGTTTGGCCAGCCACTCAATATTCACCTCTTTGTTGCAGCGATCGCTCTTATGGCAATCCTTGGCGATAGCACTGGCTATGCCTTTGGTCACAAAGTCGGGCGCAAGCTTTTTCTCAAGCCCAACTCGCGCTTTTTTAAGAAAAAATACCTCGAGCAGGCCGAGCAATTTTACCAAAAGCATGGCTCACTGACCATCGTCCTGGCGCGCTTTGTGCCCATCGTGCGCACCTTTGCCCCAATCGTAGCTGGTGCGAGCAAGATGCACTACAACACCTTCCTCTTATTCAACATCGTCGGGGGTGCGCTATGGGCCGCCATCTTCACCTACCTTGGCTACTTTGCGGGCGCAATCCTCACCAAAGCTGGTGTTAATATTGAGGTAACCGCAATTATTATCATCCTTATCTCTGTTGCACCGATGGTCATCCATGCGCTCAAACAAAAATCGACTCGCGATAAGCTCAAGTACCAATTTTCTATCCTACTCAGTAAGGGCAAGCGAACGAAGAAATAACCTCTGTACATTTATTTAGCACACTATTTGTGTAAAGAGTCAGCGTATGAGTAGCTGGCTCTTTTATTTTGTCTTGTTCGACTATCCGATATTTTTGCCCTATACCTCTTATCTGGCAGCCGGCGGCTCATCGCCATACATCTGACGAATCTGCTTTTCGTACTCTGCAAATGGCGGCAGACCCATCGCCGCACGGCGCTCATCAAGCCGCTCAGTATCTTGGACTGGATAGAGACGAAGGGTTTTACCCCGCCCCTGAAACTGCGAGCCATATATCTGTGGCCGACCACGCAGCAAACACACCCGATCTTCGAGGAAGGCGATATCGCGCAGCGCGACCTCGCCACGTGGCGCTGCCTTCATCAGCTCAAGGCAGTGCTCCATAAAGTCGATATCTGGCGAATGCTGTAGTAACAACCACGCCGCGGCCGAAGCCTCCTTGCCCACCATACGTAGTGTTGGCCAGCCAACTGCCGCCACAATCGTACGCAAAAATTTAGTCGAGTCAGCATCGAGCGATGCATCCCACGCCCTGCTACCGACTAAGTACTGCTGGCGCATCGCTTAATCGCGCTGGGCATAGCGGAGGATAGCAGTGCGATATGATTGCCTATCAGGTTGTGACTGTTTTGATCTCATAGTGGATATACTCTACCTTGGTTTTATACGTATATATTACTCTCATTATCCTATCATGCCTGAAGGGTCATAGCGCGGATATTGTTGCCGATTACTGATAGCAAGCAAATTTGCATTATCCCTTACTGTGCGGTATTGTATAGCTATGAAACTACCATTTCTCCCGCGCATTCGCATTAAACGACTTATTCTCCTTGTACTGTTTCTAACACTGGTTGTGGGTGGATTCGCAGTCTATTGGTGGTGGACGGATGGCCTAGCGTATGGCAACGATGCACTGGCACGCCAAATGACCGAACGCTATCTGGCGCAGATCCGCCAGGGCGAAACGTGCAAAACGTACGTTTTTGCTCACAATAGTGAGGTAATCTACGCTGGCGTGAGTTGCCGTGAGAAGAAGCACGAACATCCATCCGGGTTTTGCGATGTGTGGAAATTCTATTATCAAGACGGAGCTGTGACACGTTATGAGCAACCGGACTCTGACGGCGGCGAATCATACGCCAGAAGCATCACGAAGCTTCTTCCACCGCGCGTTAGTGATGAGCGAAGTAGTATGAAATTCTGTCGTGAATTAAATCCACTGCTCAATCAGCAATAATGGCAAGTGGTTAACTCCTAAGCCCTCAGCCTCCTTTCTTGATTTAAAGAACCTCACGCAGCCTTAACTAGGGAGTTTCGGTGCAGCAAAAAAGTACTGGACTTACAGATTCACCTTAGCCCAAGAGCGGCCGCAAATACTTCCCCGTAAACGACGCTGGGTTATGCGCGACTTCCTCGGGTGTACCACTGGCGATGACGGTACCGCCGCCCTGCCCGCCTTCGGGGCCCATGTCGATGATATGGTCGGCGCATTTGATAACCTCAAGATTATGCTCAATGATAACCATACTATTGCCGCCCGCTACGAGGCGTTGGAGAATCTCTAGTAGCTTCTTGACGTCAGCCGTGTGCAGGCCGGTAGTTGGTTCGTCGAGAATATAGAGTGTCTTGCCAGTCGTGCGCCGGCTTAGCTCGGTAGCGAGTTTGATACGCTGCGCCTCGCCACCACTAAAGGTCGTGGCGGGCTGGCCGAGCTTAATATAGCCAAGGCCCACTTCATTGATCGTCGTCAATTTGCGGGCAATCGCAGGAATATTAGCAAAGAACTCACAGGCTTGCTCGACCGTCATATCCAGGACGTCGCTAATCGTCTTACCTTTATAGGTGATCTCAAGCGCCTCACGATTATAGCGCTTACCATGGCACTCAGGGCATTGGATGTAGACATCGGGTAAGAAATGCATCTCTATCTTAATAACGCCATCGCCTTGACAATGCTCGCAGCGCCCACCTTTAACGTTGAAGCTAAAGCGCCCTGGCTTGTAGCCGCGGATATTTGCCTCGGGTGTGCCTGCAAAAAGCTCACGAATCTGTGTAAAGACACCGGTATAGGTAGCAGGGTTGGAGCGCGGGGTGCGGCCAATTGCCGACTGGTCGATGACAATTGCTTTATCGAGCTGCTCGACCCCATCAATTGCATCATGTGCACCTGGCACTGCTTGGGCACGGTGCAAGCGAGCAGTGAGCTCGCTCGCGAGAATGCTATTGACGAGCGTCGACTTGCCACTGCCACTCACCCCCGTCACCAGCGTGAGGACGCCAAGCGGGATGGTGACGTCGATATTCTTGAGATTATTCTCGCGTGCCCCGCGGATTGTCAGCGCACGGCCCTGCTCAATCGGGCGGCGCTGGGCTGGCACCGGGATCTTCTCCGTGCCAGACAGATACCGACCAGTGATGCTCTGCGGCATGCGTGCTACCTCTGCTGGCGTGCCACATGCCACGATCTCCCCGCCGTGCACGCCAGCACCTGGCCCAACATCCACCAGATAGTCAGCCGCCGCTATCGTATCTTCGTCGTGCTCTACCACAAGCACGGTATTACCTAGGTCGCGTAGATTCTTGAGCGTCTGAATGAGACGATCGTTATCGCGCTGATGCAGGCCAATCGATGGCTCATCCAGCACATACAACACCCCCTGCAGGCCACTACCAATCTGCGTCGCGAGGCGAATACGCTGCGCCTCACCACCGCTGAGCGTGTTGGCTGCTCGCCCCAGCTCGAGGTAGCTGAGCCCGACATTGTTCATAAAGCCCAGCCGCGCCATGATTTCTTTGACAACAAGCTTAACGATGTGCTGCTGTTCTGCACTAAACTCCAGCTGGCCTATCATATCCAGCGCATTGGCGACGTCCAGATTGCAAATATCCATAATGGAGAGGCCATTGACTGTCACTGCCAGCACCACTGGTTTGAGCCGTGCACCCTTGCAGGCCGTACACTTACGCTCCCGCATGAAGCGCTCGATATCTTTGCGCATAAACTCACTATCGGTCTCGCGATGGCGACGCTCGAGGTTAGGGATGACTCCTTCGTAGGTCGAGTCATAATAGCGATTACCGCTGAGGTGAATCCGGTATTTTTGCTTGCCCGTGCCATACAGCACCTTCTGCACAACATCATCACTTAGCTCCTTGACGGGCACGTGCAGACTAAAGCCGTGTTCCTCAGCTACCGCGGCGAGACGCTTCATGTACCACGCTTCGGCATTAAAGCGGTTGAAGGGGCGGATCGCTCCCTCGGCAATCGTCAGGTTGGGGTTAAGGATGAGCTCCGGGTCAACTTCTAGACGTGTACCGAGGCCCGTGCAGATCGGACACGCCCCCTGCGGCGCGTTGAAGCTGAAGAGCCGCGGCTCGAGCTCGGGGATATCCTCGCCTGGGTGATCCATACAGGCATAGCGCTGACTATACGTCGTGATCTCGCCACTCGTGGCATCCAGCACCTGCACAACCCCGCTGGCAAGCTCCAGCGCTTGCTCGACCGACTGCGAGATGCGACTCATCATCGTTGGTGCCATCACGACACGATCGACCACCAGCTCAATATCATGCTTATAGCTCTTCTGTAGTTCCGGGAATTCATCAAGCGCATACACCACGCCATCCACCCGAGCCCGCGCAAAGCCACTGCGCATGTACTGCTCGGGGATGTGGGCAAACTCCCCTTTCTTTTGGCTCACGATCGGTGCCAGTAACATGAGCTTGCTCCCCTCAGGAAGTTTCATAATTTCGTCGATAATAGACTGAGCTGTCCGGCGCTGGACAGGCTTGCCACAGCGCGTGCCATCGGGCATAAGAGCTGGGCAATGCGGTACCCCCACCCGAGCAAAGAGCAGACGTAAATAGTCGTAGATCTCCGTCACTGTAGCGACGGTAGAGCGTGGGTTGCGGCTCGTCGACTTTTGGTCGATGCTAATACTGGGGCTCAGGCCATCGATGGAGTCGACGTCGGGCTTATCCATAATGCCAAGGAACTGCCGTGCATAGCTGCTTAAACTCTCCACATAGCGGCGCTGCCCCTCAGCGTAGATCGTGTCAAAGACGAGGCTCGACTTACCGCTACCACTCAGGCCCGTCACCACCACAAACTGATCGCGTGGAATGGTCACGCTGACATCTTTGAGGTTATTCTGGCGCGCCCCAATAATCCGTATCTGCTCCGACATATCGTCTTATTGTAGCATGTATACTGGTGAGATACTAGATTTGTGCAAGAGGCCAACTGAGCCTCCCCGCATCTTTTAGGGTGCTACACTCGCGATGTAAGCCGCTCCTTCTTTGGTCGGCTTGCCGCGACATAGGAGACGAGGCCACATCAATACAATGGCATAATACTATAGATAATCCATGCCTCAGATGCTTTACCAAAGAGCTGCAGCGCAAGGGCCGACTCCGAGGCAGCAAGTATTGTCCCATTACAACTGCCCACGCTCCACCGTAGCCGATAGTCTGTCAGAGCTGCCGCTGCCCCGCTCGTCATCAGTACCATAAGTACAGCAGCATACACTTTTATTGCTCCAGCAAGGAGCGGGCTTTCTACACGCGGCAACACATTGTACAGTGTCGAATATACCATTATTGCATTGCCCATGAAGGTAGCTAGCAGCAATACCCAATTTATGCGCCTGGCGGCTCCCTTCGCAAAGGCAAAGATGAGGCGCCACAAATTTATAACACAGAGCACCAGATACGCTAGCAAAGACACCCCCAGCCCAACAATGAGATGCGAGAAGGGCAAGAACGCCACCAGCGAGTCGGCCACAGCAAACAGCACAAGTGCTACGAGAAGAAGCCACGTTGTTGGCTGCCGCCGATCGCTATAGCGCCAAACTGCAAGAAAAATCATCATCGTTGTGAGTGGGCTCATTGCTTTTTGCAACCACCACCACTGGTCTGCTGGGGCAAACTGCAGCAGCTGCCACACCACCGCGCAGAGAAACGCTGGCCAGAGAACTTTCAAGAGTTTCGTTAGTTTCACCATTAGATTCATAGAAAATATAGTAGCCCATTCTGTATACAAATTGCAAGACAACCAATATATTATCTATGGCCAGATGTTTCTCACTCAAATTTACCGAGCGAAATACCGGGCAATAGCCTCTTCCGCCTCCGCCCAGGTGCGGCACTCAATAGCGCGCGGATCGTCGATTGTAGCGCCTGGGTGCCATGGCCGTTCGCCAAACAAAATCGCCAAGCCAAGCGGCGCATCATCCCCCTCAAGGCCACGCTCGAGGTGATGTGGCGAGTCATCAATCGCAATCTTCATATTGTACTGCCGGTATATCTCTGTCTTGGAGTCGGTCATTATCTTGATGCCATCCTCGGTTTCGACTGGCCGCCGCGTCAAAATAACCTGCTCAAAGACACCAGGCAAGTACTTTTCGATACTCTGTTTTGTCACATCTGCCAGACCATAGTGCCGAGCCGAGACTGCATAGAGTCGATACGTGGCCGCCAGTCTTCGCAACGCCTCAATCGTCTCTCTGTCTGGGACTTGCATCTCCTCAAACCAATCAGGCTTTGCCATGCCTGGTGTCGTCCCCAGCTGCAATCCATTAAATCGCTCTTGCACTTCTTCTTGTGGTACGTCCCAGGTCGATTGTGGCATATTGGGCCGAAAGTTGGTACCATAATGCTCGTTATATGCTGCCACCAGCCCTTCAGCACACGGAAAGACGACATCATCAAGGTCGACGGCAATGGCAGGTTTGTCATTTTTTGTTCGTTCCATATTACTCCTCCGTTGTTACTGATTTATTGTCATTGCGTAGCACTCAAAGCCCACACCTCTGTTATTTTATCCAACAGACGAAGCTGAGGCACGAGCGAAATTATCGCGCTGCTGCGTGGCTCTCAATCATTACCGGCTACACCAGCTCTGGCCGCTCCTGCTGCACATAGTGTCGCAATGAGCTGATATAATGCACCGCCGCCGCAAAGGGATAGTCGGTTTGCGGCGTAATGGGCTGCTGCATAAAATCATCTGGTGTGAGCCATTGGTAGCTACTGTGCTCCCAGCTGAGGGTAATTTCTGGCGCATCGCCATCAACCAGTGCCGCATAGCACATATAGCTTAGCCGCTGACCATCAGGGTGCGGCAGTACATGCTCGAAGGCCACACTCAGCTGGCTCGGCACAAAGCCAAGGCCAGTCTCTTCTTCTATTTCCCGCCGAGCCGCCTCAAGCGGTGTCTCACCAGGCTCTACCCGACCACCAGGCAGGTCGGCACCATGCGGAAAGAGCGGGTGTGTATTACTGCGCTCGAGGACGAGAATTTTGCCAGTCGCATCAACAATGAGTGCTTTGGCTAAGAAATGGGGGTGGTCATTCTCCGGTTGGATTGCCCGAGTAAAATATATGTTTGTCATGGCGTCTATTATACACAAAAGAATGGAAACTGATTGCTGCTATATCCTTTTTGATCTCACAGAAGGTTAGTCGCTGAAACATCAATGTCTTATATTGCTCTTATGAGTATATACACCTAACACTAAGAATGCAGTGCTAAGCAAATCACGTGCACTCATCAAAACTCATGTCAATTAGCACTCTTGCACCGAGAGTGCTAATTTGTTACTATACCAATAGGCCGCGCGACTGATGCCCAGCGCGATCGGCCACCTGTTTTTAAGTAACTCACCGGGCGTTCTGTTGCCCGCACTACATAACTACAAGGAGGGATATATGCCACCAAACATGAACCAACAAGATAACAAAAAGCCTCTGGAGCAATTTGGCACCGACCTCACCGCTCTGGCGCGTGAGGGCAAGCTCGACCCAGTGATCGGCCGGGATGAAGAAATCCGCCGCACTATGCAGATCCTCAGCCGGCGCACCAAGAATAACCCCGTACTGATCGGTGAACCAGGTGTCGGTAAAACCGCCATCGTCGAGGCCTTGGCGCAGCGCATCGTCAAGGGGAACGTACCGGCGTCGCTGCAGGATAAACGGCTCATTAGTCTGGAAATCTCCAGCTTGCTGGCGGGCGCCAGCTTCCGTGGCCAGTTCGAAGAGCGCCTCAAAGGTGTATTGAAAGAGGTAGAGGAAGCTGCTGGCGAGATTATCCTCTTCGTCGATGAAATTCACACCATGGTCGGCGCTGGCAAAGGCGAAGGCAGTATGGACGCCGGCAATATGCTTAAACCCGCCCTGGCGCGCGGCAAACTCCATATGATTGGTGCCACCACGCTGGCTGAGTACCGCCAGTATGTCGAGAAGGATGCAGCCCTGGAGCGGCGCTTCCAGCCAGTCTATGTTGGCGAGCCGAGTTTTGACGACACCATTGCCATCTTGCGTGGCCTGAAGGAAAAGTACGAAGTCCACCACGGTGTCAAGATTGCCGATGATGCCATCGTGGCGGCGGCACGGCTGTCTACTCGCTACTTGCCTGACCGCTTTTTGCCTGATAAGGCGGTTGACCTACTGGATGAAGCGACCAGCGCGCTGAAAATGCAGCTGGAGAGCGTACCGATTAGTCTCGATCGGCTCAATAACCGCCGCTTGCAGCTGGAGATTGAAGAAGCCGCGCTCAAAAAAGACAAATCCGACCACGCCAAGGCCCGCAAAGCAGAAATCAAGCAGCAAATCGCCGACCTCCGGGCTCAGGCTAAAGCGATTGACAGCAAATGGCAGCACGAAAAGGATATCCTGCAGACGGTTAACACCGCTGCCGAAAAAATGGATAGTCTGCGCTCACAACTAGAAATCGCCGAGCGCGATGCCGATCTGGCAACCGCCAGCCGTATCAAATACGGCGATATGCCAGAGCTAGAGAAAAAGCTGAGCACCGCCCGCCAGGAACTAGCGGCCATCCCACCGGCCGACCGCTTACTGCGCGAAGAAGTCACGCCTGATGACATTGCCAGTGTGGTAGCGCGCTGGACGGGTATCCCTGTCGAGCGGCTGATGGAAAGCGAATCGAGTAAATTAACCAAGCTTGAAGACTCAATCGGCCGCCAGGTTATTGGCCAAGACCGCGCTGTGGCCGCTGTGGCGAGCGCCATTCGCCGTTCACGTGCTGGGCTCAGTGATACCAATCGGCCAATTGGCTCCTTCCTCTTCCTTGGCCCCACTGGGGTTGGCAAAACAGAGGTAGCCCGCAGCCTGTGCCGCGAATTATTTGACGACGAACACGCCATGATCCGCATCGATATGAGCGAATACATGGAGCGCCACGCCGTAGCCCGCTTGATTGGCTCGCCACCAGGCTACGTCGGCTACGACCAAGGCGGCCAACTGACCGAAGCGGTGCGCCGCCGCCCCTACAGCGTGGTGCTATTTGACGAAATCGAGAAGGCCCACCCCGACGTCTTTAATGTGCTCTTACAGGTGCTGGACGACGGCCGCCTGACTGATGGCCAGGGCCGGACGATCGACTTTAGCAACACCATTATCATCATGACGAGCAATGTTGGCTCGCAGATGATTATGGACTTTACCGGTGACGACCTATCTGTGCTGGACAATAAAATGCTTGAGGTGCTACGCCAGCATTTCCGCCCAGAATTCCTCAACCGCATCGACGATATCGTGATCTTCGACCGTATTCACGAGCAGGCCATGCGAGCCATCGTTGACGTGCAGCTGGAGCGCGTTGCCCGCCAGGTCAAAGACAGCCGCGATATCACGCTGGCGTTTGATGACAGCGTCCGCGACATGTTGGCCCGGGATGGCTACGACCCGAGCTTCGGTGCCCGGCCGCTGAAGCGCTTAGTGCAAAAGCGTATTCTTGACCCGCTAGCGCTGGAGCTTATCGATGGGCGCATTCACGAAGGTATGACGGTGGTAGCGAAGGCAGCTGACGGGCGAGTCACCTTCAGCCCGCAGGCGTCCGAGTAGCTTTTACTCCCCAAGCATGTTATACTAATACGACAATACTATTGATAAGGAGACAATCAACTATGACTATACTCGTATGGCTTATCATCGGTGGTCTTGCCGGCTGGCTGGCATCCAAGGTGGTAAATAAAGGCGCCGACTCAGGCGCGCTGACCAACATTATCGTTGGTATCATCGGTGCAATGCTGGGTGGCTGGCTCGTCAGCCTGATGGGCGGCAGCGCCGATGTGCTGACCGGCTTTAACGTTGCTAGCCTGCTGACCGCCTTCTTTGGCGCAGTTGTGCTGCTGGTTATCCTCAAGCTTATCAAAAAATAAGCTCAGGCCAAGCCACCTTCAACGCAAAACACCCCAGGGGATGGCTGGGGTGTTTATTTATCACCATCACCTCGCTAAGCCCTCGCACTCTCAACATTCAGGGGATTTGCCCACACCGCCAGTGTCTTCGGTAGGTTCGCTAATATCTGCGCTCTCGCAATTAAGCGTCTTAAAATTTATCGTTATATAACGCTTCTTCTGTTTAATCAACAAAGAGCTGCCCATCAATTTTCGTGGCTCTCTTCCCCGCCGCTTTCTCCTCAAGAATATTACAAGAGTCGGCATTCACTGACCAGTAGCTGCTCAGGTTCAAAGTTGATTAGACAACCAGCTTCTTACTCTACTCAAATGAACCGGTAGAGAATCAATGGAGAAAGTGAAGATTTTGGATGCTCAAGGCTCTTCTATTCACCCACCGGCATCACAGCCTCGAGCCACAGCTGCAGCTCCTGCAATATAAACTCATCTGCTGTGCCTGTCTTGGCCAGACGCTGCAATGATTCCATAAAGCTCGGCAGCTGGGCCTGCAGGTGGGTGCTCCGCCATTGCTCCCACTGAGCTTGCTCGTCGTCGCTCAGGCTCTGCGGGAAGCTGCGCGCCTTGTAGTGGAGTAGTAGCTCGGGTAAGCGTTCATCACGAAAGGCCGGGTGGAAGTCTGCCAGCGCCTTGGCATCGGCATTGCGCACTGCAGCGATGTGCGTCTTGTCTGCATCCGAGACGAAGCTGTCGTAGAGCTGCCCTTCGGGGTCGGTCGATTTTTTGTACTCACGCTGTTTTTCGTAGAGTGTGCGGAGCTTCTCGGCAAAGTCGGGGTGATGAAGCAAGATATCGCGGTGGCGCGCCACAGTAGCCGCCTCGAGATGGATCTTACTCCAGCCATCACCCTGCTCTAGCACACCAAGTGGTGCAACGGCTGGGCAACGATTGTATTGCAATGGCTTGACGGGCAGCGCCACAAAGCCATCCGCTTGGCGCTCCTCCCAAGTGGCAAAGATTTTCTTGGCAAGCTCCTGCTGGCTTAGGCTCACAAACGGCGTTGGGTCGTAGCGCAGGTCATAGACCAAGACATTGCTATTGGGGGCTGGTGCCAGCGGAAAGGCGACGGTCGTCTTGGCATGCTGCTTATCGTAACGGCCACTAGTATAGACGAAGGGCTGCTTCGTCTCGAGATTGACCAGCCGCTGCACCGCCCTCTTGTCACGCATCGCAAGGAGATAGTCAAAGAGCTGAGGCTGAGCGTGCTTCACTAGCTTTGTTACTTCTATCAGAGCTGCCACGTCGGCAAAGGCGTCGTGCGCATTATCGTGCGCAATGCCATTAGCTTTAGTAATGAGCTCTAGGCGGTTGGTGGGCTGGCCATTTGCATCCATCGGCCACTCAATGCCATCTGGCCGCAGCGCCCGCGTCAGTCGCACCACATCAAGCATATCCCAGCGGCTTCGCTCATCCTTCCAGCTCCACTCATATGGATCATAAAAGTTCCGCCACAGCAGATGGCGGATAAACTCGTCGTCAAAGCGCACATTGTTGAACCCCACAGTGATTGTCCCTGGCGTAAAGATCTCTTCGCTCACCATCCGCGCACACTCTGCCTCGCTATAGCCCTCCTCTAGCGTCTTCTGCGGCGTGATGCCAGTCACCATCAGGGCATCAGGGCTTGGCAGGGTGTCGTCATTGAGAGTGATGAGGAAGTTATACGGCTCGCCAATTGGCTGCAAGTCCATATCTGTCCGCTGCCCGGCAAACTGCATGATCCGATCCGTCTGTGCCCGGAAGCCACTCGTCTCAAGGTCGTAGAAAAAGAATGTTTGTGCCATAGGTATAGTATAGCAAATTATAAATATGATGACTTACTGCCCGTTAGAATTTGGTTCATTATATTAAATACCATAAACGCATTATTTACGCTGTATGTCTGTGTATAATACATTATATTAGTAGTTAATAACTATCCAAGGTCTATTTATCGTGCAGGAAAATGCAGATTTAATTAAAGAATTCAAAAAACTACAAAACCTAAACAAGGAGCTTATTCAAGAAATTAAGCAATTTCGATCCCTTGGTAGACACACTCCAGATGTTGATATGTGCATGGAAGGCAATCTACGCCTTGCAAGACGAGCAAAGCAAGACATTTTTACATGTTGGAATATTTTTCGATTTAAATGGCGGCGAGCACACCCACGAATGCTTCAAGGAATGGAAGACATAAGTAGAGAGTACGAAGAATATTGCACACGAGAAAGCAAAGCGTGGAAATATCCAGACAGCAAACATATCAGAGATATAGATTGTCATTTATTTTATAAGCGTGAAGAAATTGAAGGAAGTATTCGAAGCAGTTTAGATACACTTGCAGAACTTCGTTATATCGCGCAAGAATACAGACGTCGCTATGGAGAGCATGAATACTTCCTCAGCGATCGTTCATTTAAATGGATAACTTTCATTCTTGGTGCAGTATCTGGCTGGGTTGTTAGCGCAGTAGCAACAGCAGTCAACCATATAATAAGGCAACCGTAGGGCTCTTATTGCTCCACCAGCGGGAATGGCTGGCTATCGCCAATCTGCACAATACTGTCGCCCTCCGCTCCTTGACGGATGAGCTCGTGTGTGACACCAAGGCGCTTCATGATATCACGTAGGCGATTGACTGCCTCGAACTGGGTAAAGTTCGTGCGACGAGCGAATTTCTCGAGCTTTTGGCCAGACACGGCAAAGACGCGGGGCATCTCTCCATCCTCTCGCGGGCTCGTCAGGCCGGTCTCTATTGCCGCCTCAGCACATTGCTGCGCTGCATAGCCCTGCAGTTGCTGCACCGCCCAGGCATCGGCCTCAGCTTGGCTACCGAGCGTAATGGTTGCAAGCTCCTCGTCATCAGCAAAATCATCGTCATCCTCAGCTGCTGCTTCAGCCACCCGCGTCGCTATTACTATTTGGCGCAAAGCTCGCAGTACATCAACGACCCCCTGATGGGCAACCGAGGAAATCGCAAAAATCGGCGTTGCTTCGCCAACCACCTGACGCAGGCTATCTATCTGCATCTGGATAATATCGTCATCCAGCCCATCACACTTCGTCAGCACCACGACCTCTGGCCGCTGGGCAAGCTCGATGCTGTATTGCTGCAGTTCGTGACGAATCGCTTGATAGCGCTCGGCTACATCATTGCTATACACATCAACGAGATGGAGGAGCACAGCCGTCCGCTCGACGTGCCGCAAGAAGGCATCGCCCAGGCCTTTACCTTCGCTCGCTCCCTCAATCAGGCCAGGAATGTCGGCGATCAAGATCGAACCATCATCAATATCGGCCACACCAATGTTGGGTGTGAGTGTGGTAAATTCATAATTTGCAATCTCTGGGCGAGCATTACTCACGACGCTCAGGAAGGTTGATTTGCCGGCATTAGGAAAACCCACCAAACCAACATCAGCCAATAGCTTCAGCTCCAGCTCCGCCTCAAAGCTCTCTCCTGCCTCGCCCAGCTCAGCCATGCGCGGCGTTTGGCGCACACTAGATTTAAAATGCGCATTGCCAAAGCCACCGTCGCCACCCTTGGCAATGACGGCCTCTTGCCCTGCCTCAGCGAGGTCGGCAATTACCACATCACCTCGCTTCACCAGCGTCCCTACTGGCACTTTGACAACCAGCGGCTTACCAGATCGGCCTGCCATCTTCTTCTTACCACCCGCAACGCCGGGCTCTGCCTTGAGCTCTGGTTTGTAGCGAAACTTGAGCAAGGTATTGAGCTGTTCTGTTGCAACAAATACAACATCACCACCACGACCGCCATCTCCGCCATCAGGTCCACCTTTGTCTACATATATTTCATGTCGAAAGCTCACCGCGCCGTCGCCGCCGCGACCTGCTGCTACTGTTACCTTTGCTGTATCTACAAACATATACTATTAAGTATACCAAAAACACCTCTGCGACAACAGAGGTGTTTGCTTGGCTTAGTGTGTCGAATTAGTAGATGTACTGATAGCGACCACCGACTGCTTCGTTCCATGGGATGTTACCAAAGCCAACGCGGTTGAATCCACCACCCCAGCGGAAGCCGTTCATCTCGCTAATGGTGACCGAAACACCAGGGTTAACACTCTCGACAATGGCAACGTGGCCATACCCACCACCATTTTGCATCACCGCACCAACGGCTGGCGTTGTGCCAACACCGTAGCCAGATGCACGGGCGAAGCTAGCCCAGGTAGCAGCATTGCCCCACTGGCGGCCTATTGGCCGGCCAAGCTCAAGACGGCGCTCGTAGGCATAGAAAGTACAGTTACCCCAGGCGTAGCCACCACCGTCGCCACCACCCGTCCAGGCGTGGGCTGTACCAGCAGCGCCACCGTAAGCACCGGTGCCGTTGTAGCTATTTGTGCCAGTTGCGCTGGCTGCGCGCGCAGCAGCACCAGAGCGTGGTGCTACATAGCCTGGCTGCTCTTCTGTTGGCAGCGAGCCATCAGGGATAATGAGCTGCGAACCCTTAGCGGGGGTAGAAGTCAGCTCAAGGTCGTTGTAGAGAGTTAGTTGGTTCTTGTCTGCCTTGTATTTAGCGGCAATGCTGTCGAGCGTATCACCGTCTTTGACGGTATAGAGAATACCATTGACTGGCAAGATAGTTAGCTCTTTGCCCGGCTCAAGTGCATCACTCGTGAGTTTGTTTACCCATTTGATAGTCTGTGTGCTAATTTTGAACTTATCAGCAAGGCTTGGCACGCTATCGCCAGCAACTGTGGTGTATTTCTTGATGGTACGGTTGTCGGCTGTTGGCTGAACAATCTGCGGCTTGTTGATCGTCGTGGCGCTCGTTTGGGTAAACGAGTTCTCTGCAGCAATTGACTGCGAGAGGTTGGCGACGTTGTTGGTGACAGGGAGGTTTGTGCTCTCAGCAATTGATGTAGCAACATTGGTTGCAACGAGCTGATCTACCCCATCTGCTGATGGCGTTGCTGCCGTCTGGCGCGTTGCACTAACGGGCGCAGCGCTGGCTAGGGCGGTGTTTTCTGCCAAAATTGGCTGGTAGCTCATGGCAACGAGCGAAAGAATCAGGACAAAAACCCCGACATAGGCCGATGTCCGTACCGGCGATAATGACTTATACAGTGGTCGCGGACGCCGACTCCGCACGGTAATAGGCGAAAGTTCGAGTTGTGAAGCCTGCTCGGCTGCTTGTTGTTGACGAATGATCGTTCTCCTGCGCATCTATTACTAGCGCGCTACTACCTCACTCTGTCTTTCTTCTCCCTATACAAGAGAACGGAGCACACATGTCGACCGATTTTATTAATAGTAAAAAAGTTGATTTCGGTGCTCGTACGACATTTAAAGGCAGGCCATTGGTAGAGCAATTTCCCTCTCTTGCATTCCCAGTATCCTCACTCCCCGACTGGCTACCATCCATTCTACTACGCGGTTGTAGTTTAGTCAATGGCTTACCACAGTGGTGGGAGATGATATTTTGTGAAAATTGCAACAGTTTTAGCCTGATATTGTCACATGATGGACTTTCTGTTTTGCATACCCTTGGTAGACACGAAGCTTAGCTTCAATAGTATTTACTTTTTCGTAGGTCTTAATACCTCAGCGCGTTGTTTCATACAATACACGCAATTTTCATAACATATTATTAGATTGCAAGATAAACACCTCTGAGATACTTGGTTTGATTTTTATCCGCACTAGGAAGGAACATTTGAGAGCATATGAAGCCACAGCTGAAGCGCTACAACTCCGAACAAAGCTTCTTGCAATGCTGCTTGATATTGGCTTGGTGCTCAGCTTCAGTGTTGGCAAAGTAGACATTGCCATCATCACCAGCGAGAAAGAACTCATAGCTACCAGGTGCTGGGTCGGCCACTGCTTTGAGCGCACCGAGGCCAGGTGTGGCAATCGGCCCAGGTGGCAAACCTGGCTTGATGCGTGTATTGTATGGCGAATCGAGATTAACATTAGGGTTAACGCCAGCGATATCTGCTCCATAGATGAAGGTTACATCCGAGCCAAGCACCTTATTCTCGCGCAACCGCTTGTAAAATACCTGAGCAATTTGCCGCTGAATCTGGTAGCAGTCCTGACTAGCGCCGCCACACCCCATCTCGCGCTGGATGATGGAGGCAAGAGTGATAGCTTGGTAAAGATTGAGCTTTTGAGCTGCGAATTTGTCGATCAAACCATTGTTCTGAATCTGCTCATACATATGAGCGAAGGCTGCCTTGAGAGCCGCCTCTGGCCCTTGATTGGCCGGCACTGAGTATGTATCACCAAAGATATACCCCTCGAGTGAGGTGCCAGCTGGCTTGTTGGCAAAGAGTGGGCTGTTGTATGTTTTCGCTAGTGCAGCTTTGATCGACTCCTCGCTGTAGCCAGCCCGCTTGAGCGCCGTGGTGGCATCTTGACCTTGCGGCTTATAGCGCGAATCGACAACGGTGCCACCTGGCAAAAATGTGACGACGCGATTATCATGGCAGCCCTGCGAGAGCTTGGTCGCGATCTCAGGTAGCGACTGAGAAGGGCTAAGCTGACACACACCAGTGTGCAATTGGTTGCGCGAGCCCGACAGGCGGGTGTAGATATCAAAGGCACGAACATCACGAATCAGCCCCTGCTCTTTCAGTGTAGCAGCAACAGTCTTGAATGTGTCGCCCTCACCAATCGTTATCGTCTTGGTCGTGGTGTCAGTCCGGTCGACCGGCTGCAGGTTTTGATGATACCACCAATACCCCGCTGCAAGGATGAGCAACATTAGCAATCCAATACCACTGAGCCACCACAGCCATCGGCGGCGCCCGTGACGTGGCCGCTCAGTATTGTAGCGTGGGGATTTTTTTTGAGAGCCAATCGTCCGACCTTTTGGTGCATCATCGGCAAAGAGTGGTGAAACACCATCATTGCCAAGTAGACTCCCTCGCTGCGGCTCTGGTGCGGGCTGCGGCGGCTGGTCGTCATCAAAGCCATAGAAGCTATCATCATCAAGCCCAGAAGGCAGCGTGTCATCAGTAAAATCATCAACTGGAATGGTGGTTGGTTGAGGCTGAGATTGCGGTGCTGGCTGCTGGACTGGCACTGCGTATGTGTCGCGAGACGGTACTGATGCGCGGTAGGGCTGTGGCTGAGGTGCTGGTTGCGATTGTGGTTGAGACTGAGGCTGTGGCTGAGGCCTACTCACCCACGCGTAGGGGTCATATGCCTGCTGCGGCTCAGAAGATGGTGCTGGTTGCAGCTGGATAGATTGTGTCGATTGTGGCTGTTGTTGCCCCACCATTGGGCGATGTGGCTCCGAGCGGTGCATATACGGTGACGCAGCTCGCCCCGAAGCCCCCACTGCAGCTGAGCGCCCCGACCGCGGCGTGATGCGTTCTGCTGGTGGTGGCGACAGTGGCGGGTTTGAGCTTCCCACCTGGAAGCCTCGGCCTGGCTGGCGGCGAAAATCAGTCATAGTGCGTCTCCAAATAGTCTTGCAAAATAATACTGGCAGCGACAGCATCGATAGCACCCTTGCTATACGGCTTGCCTTGAGCACGAAGATACTCCTCAGCCTGTACGCTGGTGAGCGACTCATCTTGAAATGCCAAGCGCGGCGCGATATCTGTCAATTGGGTTGCAAACCGCTCCACATAGGCGGTTTGAGCCGTTGGCTCGCCCGATTGATTGCGCGGGTAACCAACGACGACAACCCCAACGCGCTCACTCGTAATCAGCTGAGTGATCTGCTCAAGTTCACTACCATCCACTTCAATCGTATCATATGCGACGGCAATTCGCACGGATGGATCGGCAATTGCGACGCCAATTCGCCGCTCGCCAACATCAAGCGCTAAGTATGTTCGTTTATTGTTCATTGAGGTCAAATACCACCTTTATCCGATTTGTGTCATCTGGCGCCGTTTTTACCCAGAACGGCGAGAACGATACATCGGCCGAACTCACCCCCTCGATCTTCTCAACATGCGAGCGAATCTCGGCATAGCGCTTGCCCTTAGCGTAGTCTTTGAGCTCAGACTCGTCGACTTTGGGACCGATTTTACCATTGGTCGTGATAGTCGCATTGTAGGCATTACCATTAGCCGAAACATTAGTCACCGAGAGCTTATTGACGCCGTTGCTATGGACTTGCTGGTTGGCTTTGCCATCGATCTGCTGCTTGAAGTACGCGTCAAGGAAGATGCTGGCCTCGCGCTTCTCTATCGCCGAGAGGGAGTACTCTACCGCACCGGTCAGCTGGGCTTTGCCATCGGTTGCTTCACCACCCACCTTGACATTGGGCTGGATATCGCTGTCGTTTTGCTTGAAGGTGTCATTGAGAATGACATAGCTGTCGCCGTTAAATTGCGAGGCAAGCTCGCGCTTAGCACCATTACTATCGAGCGAGCTACTCAGCCTATTCCTTGCTTGCTCAACATCGCTGCGCTGCACCGTAGTAATCGTCTTGTCTGTACCACCAGAAGTATCACGCGTAAAGGAGACGGAGAAGCCAGAAGGTCCCTTGGCCGAGCCCGACGCACCATTGTACTTCGTACCACTCTCTACTGCAGTGACCTCTGTTGTGCGGCCTCGCATAAGGTCGCCACCCGACGCGTTAGAGTCGAATACCACCGACGATGTCGTCTTATACTGCATACCATTTTCGGATGTGATGGTCGTCCCAGCGTCGATCGTCGCTCCATTGCGCAAGACGTCAAACGAAGCCGGCGTAAAGCGCACCGTTCCCGTTGCCTTTGCGCCAACATCTTCTTTGCCAGTGGCAGTGAAGTCAATCGAGATGGTTTTGCGTGTTGTCTTGGTCGTCGTCTTGATTGTCCCTTCTTGCAGGTTTGAGCCAAGCGAATCGCCGATCGTAACGCGGGTGCTGAGTGGCAGATCAGAGGTGCGAGCCTTGATGGTGATAGTCGCATGTGGTGCGAAGAAAATTGCCCACACCAAGAAAACAATCAGGACAACGAGTGCCGCACCGCCGATCAAGAGCTTCTTACGCATCTTGTTGAAGTCCGGTACTTTGACCTTATTCTTGAGATTTGACGCAGCCGACGTATCAGCTGCTTTATCGTCATCATCTGATGTAGCACGAGTAGCTGGGCGTGTAGTAGGACGAGGCGGTACAGAAATATCAGGCGTTACTGGCTCAGGATCTTCTGGTTCGAGCTCACTACCATCAATCACATCTTCGTCATCAACCTCGAGTGCTGGGATCTCAGCCATCTCCGGCCGGCTTTGCAATGTCCGCGCCGTGGGGATACTTGCCGAAGCCGCCAAAGTCGAGAGCGCCTGATTGCCAGTAATAATGACGAGCCGTTTGCCTGCTTGCTCAGCAGCGCGCTGGACAAGCTTGAGGTTGACAGCGCTCTGCATGGCACCAATCCGCTTGGGTGGCACAAGTGCGACGATTTTTTGCGAGGAGTCCTTCACCTTGCCAATAATGGCGGTAATGTCGTCCTCGGTATCGATATAAATGACATCTTTTTGCATTTAGATCCTCAACATTTTATTCAATTTATTGCGTAGTGTTTCTGTTTCGCTTGCCCCAATCATCGTATCGTAGCCCACACGCAGGAGGCCCATCGCGGTGATAAATGAGTGGTCGCTGACTTTGTTTGTCAGGTCGACCACGCCCGAGACGTCACTGGGCTTAATATGCTGCACCACTGGCCGGCGTGTGAAGGGGAGGTCGGTATACCAATCGCGCGTCTCGAGAGCCTTGACTAGTGGCTTGAGGCTTGCCCCACCACCGCAGAGCAAGATACGATTAGGCAAGTGATCAACCGAGCTAAATTCGCTAAGAGCAAGGTCAACCCCTGCTAGCCAGACATCGAGGGTTTTATCAATTGCGGTATCAAAATGCTGCTTGAGCTCTTGCTTCATCTGCTCGTGATTGGTCGCGACCTTGAGCTTCTCGGCCTCGCTGTAGCTAATGGCACACTCGTTGGCGATCGTATTAGTAAAGCTGCGCCCACCAATACCAAACATCCGCGTCCCTTCCACTCCGCCATCATTTACCACCGCAATGTCTGTCGTGCCGCCACCAACGTCGGCAAGAATAGCCGTAAATGAGCTATTCGCATCAGTACCCAGTACGCTCCGGCTCACCGCAAAGGGCTCAGCCGCCACTGCCACGAGGTCGAGCGCCAGCTCATCGGCCACGCGCTCGAGTGCACCAATGTGCACCATGGGAGCAAACGCCGTGTAGATCTGCACCGCGACATCTTTGCCTTGGAAGCTAATCGGGTTACTCACCTTGTAGCCATCGATATGAATGCTGACGAGTGCAGAGTTGACGAGCTTTACCTCCACATCTTGGTTGCCTGTCTCGAGGGCGATCTGCCGCTGCGCCTTGATGGCAGCCCGGTCTTGCACCTTCTCAATGATGAATTCCATCTCTGTCTCATCTAGTGGACGATCGGGCTGTGGCCGACGGTAGCGAATGGTGTTTGTCACACCCTTTACAAGCTCGCCAGCAATGCCAATCACTGCACGGCGCGCCTGTATGCCAGCCTCAGACTCGGCTTGGGCTAGAGCATCTTCGCAGTTGCGCACCACTGCGGCAATATCAGCAATCGCACCAGAGTGCATATCGCTGCGGTCTTGGTGCTTGCGCCCCACACCAATGATCTCAATCTCCTCACCATTGACCCGGGCAAGCAACGCCTTAACGTACTCTGTCCCAATATCAAGACCAACGAGGCACTCGCTAGCGCTGTTATCTGCTCGGGTAAGGAATCGATCGAAAACCATAATCATCTCTATTATATACCATATACACACCTACCTGCTAGCCCCAAACGGTGATTATTGGCGAATTTATGATGAGAATATTCATTTTGTACCGAGCACAGCAAACGCCACTATTACGCAATAACCACGGCTTGGATTGAAAGGCGGTGAAATATTTATCGCAATAGATTCGTATACTCTGTAGAGAAAGATTCAGAAAAATCATACAGTGGTAACATCTCCTTGACAAAACAGAGGTAACCACTGTACAATACGCTCACTATGACCAATCGAGAGCCAGTCGATGCCGCGTATATCGGCATCTTTCCACTTGAGAACTACGAGCCAACCAAGCATACCCTGCTTGGCCGTCACCTGTATGAAACGGTCGCAGCGCTTGAAGCGCACCATGCCACGCCCGACGAAACAACGATAGCCTACCAAGCTCCCTTTGGGCGCTATAACGAAGGTGGTACATTGGCCGTTGACCTCACAGCTGATGCCACCGGCCTGACTGCTGGCCAGCTCGCCTTTGCCGACCCCGATAGGCATCATTCTTTTGCACTAACACTGGCGGATAATCGGCACTGCTGGTATAGCCGGACCGACCCCAGCCAGATGCTTATCACTCACAACCACGTGGCACGCTTACTCGACCGCTCGCGCCCGCTTGACCATGATTCGGAGTTATTTAGATGGTATGCAACCAACCGCGGCACGACTGCTGCCGACCTCCAGACTCTTCTTGACGAAGCGGTCCTCCCTACGGTTAATCCTGAGCAAGTTCGCCGTGATGTGACCTACTGCTATAATGATATTATCCTCAAAGGTGAACAGTGGTCTGGTGTGCGTCTTGCACTGACAATACGTCGGCTTGGTCAGCTTGCTATGGGCATTACAGCAAATCTAAAAATACCCTACAGCTGTGACGAGCTCGACACACCAGTAACTTGCCGCATCACCAGTGACGATTTGGAATATACCACACTCACCTGTTTCTATGATCATAACGAAACAACCTCGCAGCGCCGCCGTACATATGTTGAGCCAGACATCGCAGAGCTAAGCGACACTATCGCCCAGCTAACAGAGGATATGATTGCTGAGCGCTGCGCTCTCCAGTAGGGTCACGCCCTCTCTTCTGCGCCCTTGTAGGCGTTATTAATGCCAACAATACAACACCAGTAAATATGTTACTGGTGTTGTATTGTTTATTCCTGGTTATTTGCTAGCGCTACCGCAAAACTGCCTTGATCCGGCGGATACCGGCTGAGCTTGACTCTTCCTTAGTGATCTTGAAGCGCATGCCATCTTCGGCCAAGATGCCGGTGTGCGCGACGTGTGGCCCCCCACACACTTCGAAGCTCACGCGCTCATCACCTTCGCCGATGGAATAGACCTTGACGGTGTCGCCGTAGCGTTCGCCAAAGGCACCAATTGCACCGAGCTTCAGTGCTTCATCGGTTGGGTACACGGCAAAGCTCACGGGCAAGTCTGCCTCGATCCAGGCATTGACTTGGTCTTCCACCGCTTGCTTCTCCTCTGGGGTGAGCTTGTCGTGGTTGAAGTCGAAGCGTAGGCGTTGAGCGGTGATGTTGCTGCCATGCTGCTGCAAATCTGGTGCTTTCAATACCGTGCGCAGCGCCGCCCCGAGCAGGTGCGTTGCCGTGTGATACTTAAGATGAATTGGGTCGTGACCTTCCAGCCCACCGCTAAACTGCCCTTTGCGCGCCGTCTTGGAGCGCTGGCGCTGCTCGGCCATTTTGGCGTCAAATTCTGCTCGCCAGTCCTCAGAGAGCGGGATCCCCTGCTTGTATGCCTCCTCTGTACTGAGCTCTACCGGGAAGCCAAAGGTATCATATAGCGTGAATAACTCCGCACCAGTCAGGCCATCTGCTGCATACTGCTGCATCTGTTTGAGCCCCTTACGGAGCGTCTGCCGGAAGGCTTTTTCTTCCTTGACAAGCACGGCGATGATCTGTTCGCGCGCTGCTTTGACCTCTGGGAAGTCTGCCTCGTATAGGTCGGCAATCACCGGCACCACTGCTTCAAGAAAGTTCTGCTCAATGCCAAGGTCGAAGCTGTAGCGGATAGCCCGTCGTAAGAGGCGGCGCATCACATAGCCTTGCTCCTTGTTGCTTGGGATGCAGCCATCCACCGCCATGAAGGTAGCCGCTCGCAGGTGGTCAGCAATCACCCGCATACTCTCGGTATGCGAGGTGTAGCTCTTGCCACTAAGCTGCTCAAGCTTGCTGATAATAGGCCACATCAGGCTAATCTTAAAGACATCAGGGTCGTTATTGGCCGCAGCCGCAATGCGTTCCAGACCAGAGCCGTGGTCGATATTCGGCTTATCTAGTGGAACAAACTGTCCCTCGGCTACCTTCTTGTATGCCATAAAGACGTTGTTGCCGATCTCCATAAAGCGCCCGCAGTCACAGTTAGGGTGGCAATGCTCACCAAACTTCGGGTCGTGCTCAATGAAATCAAACTCATAAAACATCTCGCTATCAGGCCCACATGGGTCACCGACTGGTGTTGTCTCGGGTCCGCCGTTGCGACTCCACCAGTTTTTGCTGCCGTCATAGTAAAAGATGCGCTCACCTGGCTGGATGCCACGGGCCGCGCCGCGCTCTTCGCTGCCGATGTCGGCACTTTTTGCTTCGATCCCCTTTTCGGCAAATTTCTGCCGCCACAGCTCAGCTGCTTCGGTGTCTTTGGCAATATTGTACTCGGGTGCACCAATGAAACACGTCACATACAGGCGATTCGGGTCGAGCCCTACCTCCTCAGTGAGGAAGGTCCACATCCAGTTGATCTGCTCCTCCTTAAAGTAGTCGCCCAAGCTCCAGTTGCCGAGCATCTCGAAGAAGGTCGTGTGGCGATTATCGCCAATATCGTCAATGTCTTGAGCGCGCAAGCACGTCTGCGAATCGGCAATGCGCTTGCCCTGCGGGTGTGTCTCGCCCAGCAGGTATGGGATCATCGGCTGCATGCCCGCACCGGTAAAGAGTGTCGTCGGGTCGTCGGTTAGGATAAGCGGGGCCCGCTTGATAATGGCGTGCTGCTGCTTGGCATAAAATTCGAGGTATTTGTTGCGGATATCTTGAGCATTCATAGGGGGTATTATAGCACGGACACACTGCCCTATGCATCTTTGGTGGTAGTGCAAGCTTGCCTTAAGTTTTGGAGTAACCTCAGCCTCACACCAAGCATGAGCTCTTATACTATTCCCGAGCACGTGTCACGTAATGGTATTGCAAAGTTTTCGCCTCTGATAGTACACACGCCGATCACAAAAGGGTGCCTTCAATGTGGATGCCTCCATGCAAAAATCGACTCATCCGAGCCGATTTTTGCGCTATCATACTTATTTCTCATGTTTAAAAAGCTTATTGCGGTGGCGCCACAGGCCAACCGCCCCGCCAACAAGAGCAATACCCGCCCCACCAAGGAGCCAAAGATTAGCACCAGTGTCGGCAAGTGCAGCTACTGTAGGATGCACCTGCTCGGGTGTGCGAGCTGCTGTCTTGGGTGCTGCAACAGCTTGCTGCGGTTGCAATGCTGTGCGGACTGCATCAACTCGCCGCTGCAGTGCCGCCTTGGCCGCATCGTCTTTGACAGTATCGACCACTGATTGGGTTGTGGTAAGCAGCGCAAGATCCGGCTTGGCTTCGAGCGTGTCAACGGCTTGCGTGGCTGTCTTTTGGCGTGCTTGATCCTCCTGGATAGCTGTGGCTATAGCAATGGTGAGCGCCTTGGTTGCTTTGGCAAGCTCTGGCGTTGTGGTTGCTTTGAGATTTGCTAGGCGATCTGCCTCTGTCGCTGCTGCAGCAACGTCCTTGTCTGCTGCGACGTAGGCTGGCGCAGCAGCAAGCTCTTGCTTGGCTTTGTCGTAGTCGGTGTGGTCGACGCGCAGGTCGTCAATTGCTTGCTGGAGCTCTTGCAACGCTTTGTCGATCGCAGCCTGAGAAGATGTCTCATCAGCCACCACGGCACGGGCAATCACCTGCTTAGACGTTGCCTCGGCCCTGGTGTGTGGGCTGTAGCCATCCAACACCAATGGCTCGGCTAGCTTCGCTTCGAGCTTTTCGGTGGTGGTGATTTCTACCTCACGCGTCACCTCTGCCTTATTTTTGGCATTGTCAACCGCGCGGTAAGTGATTGTATATGTGCCTGGTTTTGGGTTTGCAAGGTCAAGGTTTTTTGCGTCGATAACCACGCCATCGCTATTAACACCTGTTCCGTCCGCCCCATCATTCGCTGCCACGTTGCGCACCGCATCGGCAATTGAGCGACCCGCTCGTGCCACGAGCTTCTCCGGCTTAGCTGGCGTAAAGACTGGTGCGGTAGTGTCAGCATCAGCATACGCCTGATGCGCCACAAGCTGCGGCCCCACAAGCCCAATGCCACCAACGACGACTGCAGTCGCGGCAATAACTCTCATCCGAGAGTGAATGTGTTTTACCCTCATAATAATCCCCCTTATGGTTGTCTATAAGTGTCAGTATACGAAACTGCCGTTTGGGTTGTCAACAGAGTTACTTCTGAGTGGTCGTGCGACATATTTCCTGATAACTTAAGAGGTATACATACCTTGCAGAATAGCCTCTCTGTTTGCACTCATTGCTGAGACAAAAAACAGCTATAAGGCCGCCCTTGAATCGATGACGATCCCTCCGCCAAGACACTCTGCCCCGCGGTAGATCACGGCTGACTGGCCAGCTGCCACAGCCCGCTCAGGGTCACTGAGGTGGAGGGTGGCTTGAGCTTGGGCCGAGTCATACTGCAGCGTGCATGGCCTCAGCTGACCACGGTGGCGCAGGCGGACGGTCAGCTGGTCATCTGCCGCTGGTGCACCGTGAATCCAGTGCAAATCGCCCACCAGCACATCATGGCGCCACATCGCTTCGTCATTCATATTGCGACTCACGTATACTACATTTGCTGCCATGTCCTTACCAACGACGTAATACGGCAAGCCACCGCCGACATCCAGCCCATGGCGCTGGCCCAGAGTGTAAAAAATTGCGCCATCGTGCCGGCCCAGCACCGCCCCCGTTTGCTTGTCGATAATATCGCCCGGGCGGGTAGACACATACTGGCTGAGGAAGTCTCGCATGCCAACGTTGCCAACGAAGCACACTCCCATCGACTCCTGCTTACGCGCTGTCCAGAGGCCACGCTCACTGGCCATGTGTCGCACCTGCTGCTTGGTATAGCCACCAAGCGGGAAGAGCGTATGCTGGAGTGCATCACTCGTCACGCGGTAGAGGAAGTAGGTCTGGTCTTTGGCTGCGTCGGTGGCGCGATAGAGGCGATCAGGCTGGAATGAATGTTCTTGACTAGTCGCCGCGTTATCATCCTCTGCACATACACCACCGGTCTGCGCATAATGGCCCGTAGCAATGAGGTCGGCCCCACGCTCGCGCGCCGTATCGAGAAAGAGCCGAAACTTAATCTCTTGATTGCACATAATATCGGGGTTAGGCGTGCGCCCAGCTTGGTACTCAGCTAGCATGTAGTCTACCACCTTGTGCTTGTAGTCATGCTCAAAATCAAAAACGATAAAGTCGATACCCAGCTGCACTGCCACCCGCTTGGCATCAGCTAAGTCTTCCGCCCAGGGGCACTGCATGCCGGGTAGGTCTTGGCTCCAGTTTTTCATATACACACCGGTCACGTCGTAGCCCTGCTCCACCAGCAGCGCTGCTGTAAGGCTACTATCTACCCCACCACTCATCCCGACAAAGACGCGCTGTGTCATGGCCGCACCGCCTTAAACCAGCCAATCTTCACCAGCTCTTCGATTGTCAGCTGCCAGCCACTTGGTGTGAGCCACCAGGTGTCCGACCACTGCCGGTCGGTAGCGACAGGGTGGCTGCGCATGGCGATATGTGGCACATACTGGCCAAACTCCAGCGCAACGCGGCGCGAGTGGTAGGCACTGGTGACGAGGATAATCGAGTCAAGATTCTTTTGGCGGAGGAGCTGGCCAGTTTTTTTGGCATTTTGGCGAGTAGTTTCGCTTAGTTCCTCAGTGAGGATAGCACGGTCGGGCACACCAGCCGCCACGGCTTGGCGGCGCATTGCCTCGGCATTGCTTGGGCCAGTCTTGTCGGCGGCAGCACCTGAGAAGACGATGAAGCGCGCCCAGCCATTTTGGTAGAGGCGAATCGCTTCGGCGGTGCGGGCCTGGGTATCGCCACCACTCACTGCCACAATGGCATCGGCGGCCTGGCACTGCTCAGCACTGCTCGGGGCTGCTTGGCAGGTGGCAAGGTCGTCGCGCGTCAGCCAGCGCCCACCAAGCCACACAAGGAGCATCAGGGCGATAAATATCCCGGCAAGCCAGCGTAATAACTTCATCGCCGCACCCCTTTCATCCGCTGCTGCTCGTGCTGCACCGCTGCAATAATGCACTGCGCCGCACGCTGGCAGTTCTCCTCGGTCGAGAGCCGCCCCAGGCTGATGCGTAGACTTCCGTCGGCTACCTCTGGTGGCAGGCCAATCGCGGTAAGGACATGGCTACGCAGCCCTTTATTGGCCGCACAGGCGCTACCAGTCGCCACAAGCACGCCATCGCGCTCAAGTAAGAAAATGAGCCGCTCGGCATCCACCCCGGGGAACGAGATGTGCAAATGGCCCGCCAAACGATGCTTCACATCACCCGAGACAACTGCTGTGGGGATGTACTCACATAGCGTGCGCTGCATACTGTTACGCAGCCGCTCAAGGCGCTGCGCCTCGGATTTGCGATGTGCCTGGGCAAGCTCAAGTGCCGTTGCAAAGCCGACCGTACCGGCCACATTCTCCGTCCCGCTGCGCAGGCCACGCTCTTGCCCGCCACCAACAATGAGTGGATCAAGCCGCACCTGGCTAGCCAGCCACAAGAGGCCAACTTGCTTAGGACCGTATATCTTGCCCGCATTGAGCGTCAGTGCATCCACGCCAAGGCGCGCCACATTAATATCGAGCTGACCTGCCCCCTGCGAGGCATCACTGTGGAGGTAGAGTGGCGTTGATTCACCCGCTTCGAGTCGTCGCTGGCGCTCACGGGCTACCACTGCGGCAATTGCCCGCAGTGGTTGGATCGTTCCTAGCTCATTGTTGGCCAGAGCAATACTGACGAGTACCGTCTCTGGGCGAATCACCTGGGCAATCGCATCGGGCGTCACCACACCCTTTGGGTTAGCCGCTACCACTGTCACATCATGCTGGTGCGCTGCTGCCAGGACAGCGTGGTGCTCAATATTTGCCGTTACCACATGGCCGTGTACACCAGCAAACATGAGGTTGATCGACTCCGTTGCACCAGCCGTCATAATAATTTCATCTGGCTTGCCGCCCAGCGCCACCGCAAGGCGGTGCTTTGCCTGGCGATAGGCCTGCCGCACCGCTACTGCTGGCGCATAAGGACTAGACGGGTTAAAAAACTGCTCAGCAAAGTAGGGCTGCATCGCCGCCAAAACACGCTCATCCATCGGCGTGGCCGCTGCGTGGTCGCAATATATCATCTCTGGTTTCACTCCAATTAGTATAGCACTCTAGTCCGGATCAGCGAAACGCTGGCCAGTATTGGGGTCAACGCGGTATATCTCGCGCGCCACCCGCTCATAATAGAGGCGCGTCGCCATGACGAAGTTGCGCAGCTCATCGCCAACTAAGTAACTATAGCGCGCCCCTTCTTGCACTTTGAGAATACCTTGGTCATTAATCTCGTAGCGGATAGTATTGGTCTGGATGTGGCGCTTCTCGTCTGTCCATTCTTCGTGCCAGATCCACGTCTTTGTATCCAGGCAAAAGAACTCTCGATGCCGACCCTTCTCTACCGGGCCAAACAGCTCCGCCCCAATCTCACTCTCCAGCGTGATGAGCTCGCGCTCGGTATAGCGCTTAAAGGGCCGCTTCTTCGACTTGCCAATGCTGGTATCACCCGCCAGCAGCGCATAGGCTTTACCAAGGAGTGAGCTTGGCTTTCTCACTAGGCAGCGTGCTCCTCAGGGTAGTAATAGCTACTAGAACTGTTAGTAGGTGCAGGTGCTTCACGACGTGCTCGTCTGGCTGCATATGACGACATATCTACTACTGGGTTATTGCCATCGTTGTTCCTATTTTCTTGGTCAGTTTTCTTGTCGTCAGGATTTTTGTTCCAAAAATCAGGATTGAGATTAATCTCATCGCCAACAGCGAAAGAAGATTTCTTGAGAACGCTGTCCATACCAGTCATTCCACTATTCTCTTCAAGTAGCTTGCTCGCATCTTGGCTACCATACTTCTTAAGCAGATACTCTCGCATCTTCAACACAAGGCTCGTAACACCTTTTGCATACTCGATATTCTGATAATAAGCTTCCTTGGGAGAAACTTTTTTCTCACCTGTTAGGTCATCTGGGTCACCATCATACACCTTCGCAACCCGCATGAGTTCCTCTTTCACACGAGCAAGCCGCTCTTGCTCGCGAAGTTGCTTGAGCGTAAGCATTCCTGGCTGACCGTATGAATCTTTTGTCGCTGTCTCGCCACCAAAATTACCCTCAGGAGCGGGGGTTACGTTTTTCTTCGTGTGATTTATTTGGAGTTCATTCATATATCAAATAACCTCTGTACATTTGCCGTTGTGGTGGCGGCGACGCGTGCGATGGGCAAACCCTTCTTGGCTGCTTGGTCACGGGCTACCTCCTCCACATAAGCCGGTAGGTTGATTCTACCACGGAAGGGCACCGGAGTCAAGAAGGGAGCGTCGGTCTCGAGCAGCATGGCATCGAGTGAGAGATCGGTGTAGAGCTGCTGCTGAGCACTGTCCTTCGTGAAGGTGCTAATGCCATTGACGCCAATATATAAGCCGCGAGCACGGCCCTGCTCAAGCTGCGCCTGAGTATCGGTAAAGCTGTGCAAGACGCCGCACACTGGCTGGGCATCGTAGATAGGCCAAAAGTCCTGCCACACTGCACCGTGAGCTTGCTTCTCGTCGCGCACATGGAAGCTAACGGGCAGCCGAAACTCCGCTGCGAGCTGCATCTGCGCCTGGAGGCACTGCTGCTGCGCTGGGCGGGCGCTATTGTCATAAAAATAATCCAGGCCAATCTCCCCCACCCCCACAATGACGGGCCGGCCCTGCCGCAGTGGCTGCTCAGCGAGGAGCTCGCGGATGGCTACAATGCCCGCCTCACCCGCTACCTCAGCATCATGAGGATGAATACCCACCGCTGCATAGCAGTAGTCGTGCGCCAGGGCAAACTGCACTGCCTGGCGCGAGCTACGCACATCCGTCCCAACGCAGATCATGGCAATGCCAGCCTGGACAGCCTGCTGGTAGGCTGCCTCGCGCGCTGCATCGTCATAGAACTCGCTATCGTGCAGGTGGCAATGCGAGTCGATAAGGCGTGGCATGGGTGGTGTGCTGTCAAGAGTATGTGTCGTATCGCTTGTCATAGCTTACTTCTTTGTTTATGAGGCGGCGTGAGCTCGTGGGTCAGGAGTGTGAATATAGCGCTTCGGGAACAGCGGTGGGGCGTCGGCTGGCACGACGCCAGTACCAAAGATAGTGTGGATAGCCTGAGCAGTAGCAGGCATGAATGGCACAAGCTCATCGGCAATCTGCAGCAAAGTACTGGCCGCATAGGCTAAGACTTCACTCAGGTGCGACTCGGCATCGTGGTCGGTGGCGCGGCGCTTGGCGATCTCCCATGGCTTGACCCGCTCAAGGTATTGGTTGAGGCTGCGGACGGAGCTCCATACTTCATCGAGTGCTTTGTCGAACTCCAGCCGCTGCATCATGTCGCGGTAGATGGTCATATCGTGCTCGGCTTGCGGCGCATCGCCAATCACTCCTGCTTGGTAGCGTGTCAGCATGGCTGCTACCCGCTGCACAAGGTTGCCGAGGTCGTTACCAAGCTCTCCATTGTATGCCTTCTCAAATTTCTCCCAGGTAAAGTCTCCATCGTCTTGGGTAGGAATATGGCGGGCAAAGAAGTAGCGGAAGGCATCGGCCCCGTAGCTCTGGATGATTTCCATTGGGTCGACCACATTGCCAACTGTTTTACTCATTTTACTACCTCCAACGTGAACGAAGCCGTGGACGAGTAGTGTCTTCGGTAGTGGGAGATCAAGCCCGAGCAACATAGCGGGCCAGATTCCCGCGTGGAAGCGCAAGATATCCTTGCCAATCACCTGCACATCGGCTGGCCAATATGCCTGCCACTCAGCCCTATCCGGATAGCCTAGCACTGTAATGTAATTGGCCAAGGCATCGAGCCAAACATACATCACCTGGCTGTCATCGCCTGGCACTGGCACGCCCCAGCTCAGTGTCTTACGCGGACGGCTAATTGAGACATCTTGAACGCCATTTTTGATAAGCTCGAGGAACTCATTTTTGCGGAACTCGGGCACGATTTTCATCCGGCCTTCAGTAATGGCTTGGCGAATCTGCTCGGTAAAGGCACTCGCTTTGAGGTAGTAGTTCTCCTCTGAGACGCGCTCATACGGCGTTTGGTGATCAGGACATATACCATTCGTCTCGTGGACTTCCTTGTCGGTAAAGAATGCCTCATGCCCCACGCAGTACCAGCCCTCATAGGTGTGCTTGTAGATCAGCCCCGCCTGAGCAAGCCGCTGCCAGATGTACTGCACTGCTGCAACGTGGTGCGGGTCAGTCGTGCGGATAAAGTCAGTGTATTCTGCACCAACTGCCTCCATCAAGACTTTGAAGTTGCCATACATGCTGTCTACATAGCCCTGTGGGTCGAGCCCATTCGCCTGAGCCTTGGCAGCAATTTTGTTGCCATGCTCGTCTGTGCCAACTTGGAAGCGCACCTCATGGCCATTCTGCTTCTGGTAGCGCGCCCAGATATCGGCCAGGAGATAGTCGAGCGCATTGCCAATATGCGGCTTACCGTTGACATAAGGAATAGCAGTGGTGATGTAGGCGTGTTGTTTGGTCATAGGGGTATTATAGCATGGGGCGGGTTAGGGTGTCTTGGGCTACTGCCGCTTGGCAATATCAATTGACGCATCAAGCTGATCCGCACGCTGTACAAGGGTGATTGTATCGCCCATGTCAGTTCTCCAAGTGGTTGAGATACGTATATCCTTTGTGATGTGTTCAATCTCACCTACATTATCACCATCGACTGGTTCACCCCACGCTGCGTGCCCAGCCTGCGCATAGCAACGATAAAGGTCAAGACAATCCATGACGGGTAACTGGCTTGCAAAACATATCGTTACCTGAGTGACAGTATCCTTATAACTAGACACTTGCATTGACAGTGCCCCATCATAATACCACCGTACCGCCTTCATATAGGGCATTATGCTCTTTATCCGCCAGCCCTGCTGTCGCAGCACATCATCAAACTGCTCCATGGACAGCGGCCACGCCTGGCTCAAAATACGATTGACTTGAGCAGTATATTGCTCTGGGGTGGGATATACCTGCATCTTGGCATCGAACTGCTTTTTCATGAGCCAGTATGTGCGAAAACCAGGCGCACCTTGTGCGTTATGCTGCTGCACTCCAAGACGGGCAAGATCAAAATTGATCATATACGGCTGACCGCTATCGAGCTGAGCGGTAGCAAGTTGATGACTTGCAGACTCAAGCTGTGGCAGTTGCCACGTCCAATTAAGCATGTCGACTGGCGACGTAATGCCGCTTATATCGCGTAAACGTACGACGCAACCATGTGCTGCTGCACGTAGTGCTTGGTCAGAAGCGGCTCTTGGCACGTGGCACTCCCAGTCATACTTACCTTTTCTGAATCCAAGTGCGCATAATTGTTGTTGCTCATCATTTGTTAGTTGAGTAAAACCAGTTCGTCTTGTACATCCATCAAATGAGATGACTACATGCGCGTCATCAACCACCCCTAGGCCTTTCAATCGTATGGCAGTCCGCTGTTTCCAGCTTTCCATTGCATCATCTACCATTATGGCATACTGCCGCGACTGCCTGCAAAACGACTGCAGTGTCTGATATAACGCATCCTCAAACGCCTCCCATGTTGGGTAGGCAAAGTCAGCAGTTAGTGATGTGTCGCTTGCAAGCGTTGTATCTAACGCTGGATTATGCCACTCATACCACACAACCTCAAACTTTGCATACAAGATTGACTCTGAGAAAAGCTGCCTTTTATGATCTGCTTCAGTGGCTGGCCTGATGCCAAGCGTCAGACGCTTATACGATGGCATATCCTGAGATGGCATAATCCAGTGCGCAACATGACGATCTCGTTGCAGCTGCGCCGTGCCCCATGCGTGATTACCCGCCTCAACATACGTCTGCCATAGTGTATGGACATCATCAGTACTCATACCATCTGGCAGTTGGAATGTGAACGAAAGGGTATATTCATCAGGGTTATCTTCATCTGGCCAATCGATCGCAGCAAGCACACCAACCTGGCTTGACTCGGTAATTCGATGACTATACCATCCAAACACGTTGCTCACCGCTGTGAAGTTTGGCCTCATTGATGGCTTTGTCAGGTCGTTAAACCAATTGATTATATTGACAAAACTGCGTGGAGTCATGTAGTCATGATATTGCGCTTGTGCAACTTGTTGTATATTAAGTGTTATAGAGACACTCTGCTGCTGTTCTGTTTTACTGTGCCACAGCGTGCAAGACTCACGAATAACCTGCTTGTCCTTCACATAATGACGGCACCATGTGAGCATATTTTGCTGGGGTGTACTGTACGATGAGTCTACTCCACCCCAGACAGTCGCGCCATACTCAGTACAGTAAGCATAGAACGCCTGCGCCTCAGCAGGTGATAGCCCATCAACGGAAAAGTTCATCACATTCCGCTTGTCTTCACAAATAATGCTTCGACGGTGCTGCGCTGGAGATACAAGGTGAATAACGTTATTGACACATCCTGGCTGCGTATCTATCTCCCAGTCAAGCTCCTGTCGAATAGCATCTAATACCTCATGCTTTGTCATGGGCCACGATAGCGACCCGATACCATAAAACCACCCTAACACATCGCTCTCGAGACGGGATGAGAGGCCATAATCCCTGGGTATTTGCGTGAGATCAAGTGTGGAGAACTTCTCGCTATACTGGCGATAAACCGCTTCATGATCGGGATGCAGATTGACACTGCGCACACCAGCGTGCAATAAATGATCGTTGGCAATAGAGAGCTGACCAGGATCAATTGCATCCTTTCGCTGCTGCCACCAGATATCCATCTCAATCTCTGGAATTTGTACTGTCCATACCAGTAACCGGCTTGGCGAGTTCATACCTCGGGTATCGCGGAGCCAGACAACGCACCCGTGGGCGGCCGCACGCAGTTGCTCTTTGGGAGCAGATTGTGGTAATTGACATTCCAAGCAGTACCTCTCAATATCCTCAACAAAACCACATGCTTGTAGCTGGCTTTTTTCTGTCTCATACGGAAGGCCACTTATGCTAACTACCATCGCCGTTGCGTTGTTAATCCCCTGGCTGGCAAGTGTAATGATATTATTCTTCCACTGGAGCTCTGTTTCATCGCTATCAAATAGCAACGCGTAGTGGCGTGGCTGCGCACTTAACTGACGTAATGTTTTGTATAACTCCTCTTCAAAGATGTCCCATGCTTGGTGAGCCGTGACTGGCGCTGGAGATATTGCTGGAGGCGACATAACACCATATGGATTGTTTGTTCGATTATGCTGCTTTGTATCTGTGGCGATGATTGTGTACAAAACATAGCTCGACGGCAGCCCTTGGTCATAATCATCAGGAGTTGTAGGTCGCATGCCAAGTGTGATGGTCACACCGGTTGGCAACTTCCACTGCCAGCAGAGTGATGAGTCAAACGATGACTGTTGGGGTGTCGCGACGCCCCATACATTGGTTGCTGCTTGATAATATTCGATGAGCAGACCTCGTATCTCATTTTTTCTTGCGTCACCAGGTAAGCGATACTCAAGAATCAGATCACGTACCAGCCGTTTTCCGCCGACTTGATCCTCATTCCCTACCGTGTCTTTAACAAGGACATTACCATGCCAATCATCATACGTCGTATCTCTATACCAATGCCATCCCAATGATGATTGAATAGCTTCAAGCTCATATTCAAACAATGGCCATGGCAATGCCGCGAGCCAGCTCAGTGCTGTCACCCAGCCACGCCCTGTCATGTGCGGTGGTGACTGCTGTGTGGAGAGATTCTTCTCAACATGAAACGATACCTTGATGTCCCACTGCTTTGCTTTTGTATCTACTGGGCTAAAATCAATCGTGCATGTTTGCTGTATGATATCGATATCTCTGATACAAGAGATATCATCCTTGATAGGAAAGAATCGCCACTGATACGAAACTGGCTCATGCGGTGCATATTGGCCGTAATCGGTATATTCCTTTGGCTTGCCCCACGCGCCATGGACCGCTTGGAGGTATTCGTCGTAGAATTTGCGCTGCAACCGTTTGTTCTTTGCTTGAGCGACAGTACGCGTGATACTATAGCGGCTTTCGTCGTCACTACATTGAACAATGACTGTGTGCCCAGTAGCATCTTCAAAAACAAGCGAATGTTCTTCATTTCTCTCATCACCCAGCTTTGCCTTCCATCCATACGAAGAGACCAGTGTCGCTATCTCAGACCAAGCTGATGACCATGGCATAGCTTTGATCGCATCAATCCATTCAATAAGCGCTGTGGGACTCTCCAATGACGCTACTGGAGGCTTTTTCCGTATTTGCGATGATTGTTTTTTCTTCATATATCATCCTTGTACTGTTGTCTATATCTTATGAGGTACCTTGTACTATATCACTTTTGATTCTATCGCACGAGCATCATGAGACACCCTACGACTGAGCGGCAACATCGATGAGTGTATAGAGCTTATCTGTACTCTGCATAAGAGTGATGGTGCTGTCTTGGTTGGTTGTCCAGATGGTCGAGATAGCCAGACCTTCTGCAGCATGCTCAGCTTCGTCCACCTCATCGCTTGGATCACCCCAGGCTGTTTGCCCAGCCTGCGCGTATTGGCGATAGAGATCAAGACAGGCTGCCGTGGGTGAACCATTAGCAAACCATGCCACTACCATAGATACAGTGCTACCCTCACCAGACACCATAACCCGCAGTGGCCCATCATAATACCACCAGGTATTCTCCTCTTGCTTCATGAGCTGCCAACCCTGGCTCTGCATTGTGGTATCAAGCTGCTGCAAAGACAGGGGCCATGGCTGGTGCAGGATGCGATTGATCCAGGCGGTGAATTGCTCTGGAGAGAAGTATGTCTCCTCATGCAGCTCACTCTCCAGGCGCGGCAATGGATCAGGGCCAGGATAGGGACGAATCGTGCGCGGGCGGCGGGCACCATCGGACGGTGTACCAGTTTGCTCGCTAGCAAGGACAAACATGATTGTCTTGTCTTCCTCATTGAGATTGATACTAACGTACTCCCGCGAAGCTGGTGTTTGTGGAGCAAAACCCTTCCACACCGTACCAGTGAGCTGACCTGTGCGTTGTACGTCGGTCGGCCAGCCCCAGGCCGCTGTGCCAGCTGCGCAGTATTCATCGTAGAGTGTGCGGCACGCGTCTGCTGGTAATTGGTGAATTACATCGATGACTGGGCTACTCGCCACCGACGTTACAACGTCATTTTCTATTGTAGCAAGCAATGGCATGTGACCATCATAGTGCATACACTGCTCGTGCCCCGTCTGCGGCTCTTGCTCACGTGGCTTGACGAGCTGCCAACCCAGCTCTTGGATGAGACTATCGTACACCTCATACGTCATTGGCCAGGGGAGTTTGCGTAGGGCATTAATAAGTGAGACGAGTTGTGCACCATTAATAGGCTTCGGCGCTTCTGCTGGCTGAGTCGATGATTGGTCTGCGTTCATAGTACCTCATATTTTCTTTATAGATTTCTCTTTAGCGTTAACGTGTTTGTATCGTACCACGTTTTGGTATGACATACTAGTGTTCAGTCATATTGTTGACAATATTGCAATCTATACTATATAATACACTACTCTGTTATGGAACATCGCTCATCATCCCACCCTCCCGAGCACTCGCCAGACAATAAGCGGACAGCGCAGCTGGAGAAAGACCGCCAGTACTTGTTATTTTTGCTCGCGAATGACCTTGGCTATGACACGCGTGATGTATCTATTTCTTCTGAGTGTAGTGACACAGAAGCATCAGTTAACCCCGCTCACTACATGATAACAATACCGCCGCGTCAGGAGTGCCAGCAACCAGGCCGGACAGTGGCTATCTACCCTGATATCACGCTTGTGTTCGATACGCACGCGACGCAGCAATGTCGTCCTGAGCAACATAGGTCGCTTGAGAGCTGCACAAAGGAGGAGTTGCTAGCCCTCATCAAGCAAGACGCAGCCTGCGGCCTAGAGCTCCCTCATGGCCAGCGCTTTACGGCAAGCATGGTTGATGCGCTCACTCATCCGATTGCCGATGCCCGGGCGCGCACCACTGAGGCTAGGAAGATGGAGCAGCAGCACCATATAGCTCAAACCCGGCGCTCACTTGGCAAAGTAACCATCCACCGCGCTGCCGGAGAGCTTGGTATTGCCCCACAAACCGTTGAGAAGGCACTGGATGACCCTGCAATTCATGAAAAACTTGGCAAAATCGCTACCACCCAGCGCGGCACAGAATTGCAGCATCTCCTGACGCCACGCCAAGTAGCGACCCTCGCCGAGCACCTCCAGTCTACCCCACCACCAGAGGGGTATCGCACGCTTAACGGCGTTGCCAAGAAGCTTGGCGTTGGCGGCAATACAGTGCGGCGTATTATTGATGAGCTTAACGGTGCTGGCGCCAATATCCACGGCAAGGAGTACCACAAAGCGACTGGGCTATTATACCGCTACTACTCGCCCACCGACCAGCGAGATATCGAGAACTGGGCGCGCGAAAAAGGGCTCTTTACTCCTGCACCGGCGGGATATCTGCTCCGCACGACTGTTGCTGAGCAGCTCCATGTGACGCACGCGACGATTAATCACGCTATTGAATCTCTTGGTATGGCGCTCGAGCAATACCGCGTACGGCGTCAAAATGGCCAGCCATCTCACAAGCGAGGCTACCACCTCTCACCTCAGCAAGCCGAGCAAGTCGCAGCATACCTGGGGCGATCGCTTGGTGCGACGGTTCGCTAAGCACTTAGGCTTGATACACACTCCTACTACCTATGCTATAGTATGGTAATGCGTATGGAAAAACCCCAGCAACCAGCACAATTACCCGAGACATTTGACAGTCATACTGCTCAAGTAGAAAAGCTCAACGACTTACACAAACTTCTACGCTTTTTGCTTGAGAATGATCTCGGCCTTTCTACTCACGACCCGGCGCAGGCATATATGTCACAACATATTCAAGAAACATCCGCATCGCAGCAACTCCTTCGCTTTATTGCAACCATCCAACCACATGACACCCAGCCTGCTCGCACCGTTATCACTTATCCAGATGTTGCTTTTGTTTTTGATACTCCAGCTGTAGAACAAGCCGCGCAGGCTCAGGGCAATAGCTATCAACCATTGCACGAGTATAGAAAACACGATCTTGCTGAGCTTGTGCAAGATGAGACGTGTGGTGTTGCTCTATCGACCGATCATCATTTTGCTTGGTATATGTATGATGCACTCACGAGCCCACTTGCTGATGTGCATCAGCGTATCGCTGCCGACCAGACGAACAACAGCTGGCTCCATGGCATCTATCATCATGGCCCAGAGCCACTTATATCTGTTGGCCAAGCTTCTCGCCACCTTGATATAACACCGCATGCGGTCGAGAAAGCGTTGAGGAATCCTCAGGTCATCCAGAAGATCGGCGAGATCATTGTCGCTCCACGCGGCAATTCGATGCGCCCATTCATCACACCCGAACAACTTCTGAGCCTCCAAGAGCATTTTCGCCCCCACAACGCCGATACCCATACACTCCTCCCTCCACAGGAAGAAGAAATGACTTGGCAACTCGCCAGAGCACTTGGTGTGCACGACATGACAGTGCGACGAGCTATTGCTGCTCTTAATCAAGAAAAATCTGAAGGCGAGGATAGTCTGACCGGTACAACGCGCAAAGAGCAAGGTCGACGTCCAACCGTATATTATTCACCTGAGCAGCAGGTACGCATTCTCACTAAGCTCCGAGAGAAAGGCTATTCTGTGCCAGCAAAGCTGCGTGATAAGCTAGGCGAAGACCCCACGCATAAAAACTAAAGATGCTACAATAGTTGCTAGTATGACTGTACAACTCCGCGCGATGCAAATACAACCCAGAAATATCCCAGAACCAACGGCCGTCTCTCATGCACCAACACCGCTGGATTTATATACAACATTGAAGCAGTTAAGAAATCGGCCAGGATATCACTAGCCTGTTGCTCCTTTTATTCGCTTATTGCTGCAGTTTTTGCTTATAGTAAAAGGCGTTTGCCTCGATCTCCTCCACTATGTCTGGGAATTGCTGCCCAAGTTGGGTGCGACTAAGTTTTAGCACAGCATCTTGTGGGCTGAGCTCAGATGCAGCCAGGGCTTGGCGCACATATTCGCGAATACGCCAATACTGCTGGCCATCCTTGATAAGCTGCTCCCTTGGTGCACTGAGCGCACCAACCATCATGCCTGTGGCAGTGCGGCTCGCTTTTTTGAATATGGTGATACCGACGGCAACAACCAGCAGCCACAGCCCAATAAGCAATACGATGGCGCTTTGCTTGGGGTTGCATATTGCCACCAGCACAAGCGCACCAGTTATTCCGACGGCGATTTTGTGCCGCTGCACGAAGCTACTCTTCTCCCCTGGCTGCTGCGCGGTCCTCGCATTGGAATCAAGCTCGGTAGGAAAGGGATATGACATCTCACTCAGTGCGCTTCGTGCAATAATGTGCGAAATATCGTCGCGGACAATTGGGTCAAAATGCTCTATGCGATAGTCATCCTGCAGCTTCTTGGTCGATCCATCAATAATATCAACTGCCATAGCAACACCGGTCTGAGCCGCCATATCCCCCAGCGTTACACCAGCCCCAATGCCAAACGAATTCTTAAACCATCCCATGATCATACTCCTTCTCTTGTATCCACCCACGGTCGATTGATAGGCAAACCTTTTCTTATCACAGAATAGCTGATGTAATTACATATTGCAAGGTATATGGGAGTAGCCGACGCAGTCATACCGCGGAGGAGCTTGGCATTCGGCTATCTGCGGATTGCCGTTACTTTTCTTGCATCATTGCTAGCACCGCAAACCGCTCACCAGTGTCACCTGCTGCGTGCGAGAAGTAGTTGGGGTTTGTTACTGTATCGACAGGCGAGATGTGGATATTGCATGGCGCAATGCCCGCGCGCTGGCACGCAGCAGCGTTAAAGCCCTGCAGGTCAAGATGGACACCATCAGTTTCGTACGAGCAAAAGGAATGCCAGGCTGGGTTAGTTGCCTGGTCAAAATACTGCATGACGTAGCTCTGCCGCTGCGCGCTCGGGCTCATCCAGACAATGATATCCTCTGCCCGAGAGCCTTCGTGGACGAGGCGATCAATTGTCCGAACAAGTAGTGGTGAGAGTGTCGAATGTCGCCCCAGGTGCAATAGCGCGAGCACTCGCTGCACCGGATCATACAGCACCGTCGCCACGCAATCGGCCACTGGCAACAGTAGGCCCACTCCAGACGAGCGCGTCACGAGGCCGTCCGCTACCATCTCGGCAGTATGACGAGTCGTCGCAGCGCTATCGACCTCGCAGAGCTGGTCATAGCTGCGGCCTGCGCCATAGACAATCCGCTGATACACCACATCCGTATATGCGGCCCCGCTCGCCTGGCAGAAGGCCTGTCGGTGTGCTACCACCTGCGGGTGATGTATTTCACTGAGTGTGCGGTCAAGCATTGTGCCATCACTGCTCGATGACACGCTAACGAGAAGTTCTGATGGAAAGCAAGTAGGCTGATCAGCCCGGATCATCGCGCGCGCCACTCTTGCATAATAGCGAGCCACTGGGCAATCGACACATCCTCCGCCCGCCAGTCTGGCGATATACCAGCGTGTTGCAGCATCGTCTCGACTTCTGTCTTGTCTAGTGCAAGGCCCGCCGCAAGTGCACTGCGCAGCTTCTTGCGCTTCGCTACAAACCCCGCCCGTACCACGCGGAAGAAATCCTTTTCGTCTGCTGGCGACACGAGAGGCTGAGCACGCGTCTCGAGCACCACTACCTGCGAATCTACCTTGGGCGGTGGCACAAAGAATTGGCGCGGTACCACTGGGCCTTGCTTCGCCTCAGCATAGAGCTGAGCGCTCACTCCCAATAGGCTCATTGCGCCGGGCTCAGCGGCAATTCGCTCAGCTACCTCCTTCTGCACCAGCAGTACTGTGCGGCGCGGCTTATTCTCCGCTGTCAGCAGCTTTTGGACAATCTTGCTCGTAATGTAATACGGCACATTTGCTACCACGACATAGTCAGCAGGAAGCTGACTAAGGTTAAACTGCAGAATATCCTCATGTATGACTGTTAATTGCTTGCCAGGGAATTGTCCTGGTAGTTTGCGCGCTAGATCAGCGTCGTACTCTACCGCGGTTACCCTGCCCGCCCGAGCAAGGAGCCGACTTGTCAATGTGCCAAGTCCAGGACCAATCTCCAATACTGTATCGTCAGGGGTTAGTGCCGCTGCATCGGCAATCGCCGCTAGCATATCCGGGTCTTTGAGCCAATGCTGCCCTAGAGATTTTTTATTTTGTAATGCCATAGTTGTATTATACCAGGGTTAGCAATAGTATGCTCTGCATAACTGATTGATGCTTTCTATAACCATAATTTCTTTTTGTCATAATTCTTATATTCTATATCTAATACTTACTATGATTCTTTATCTTTACCTATATCTATTCTCTATGTATTTTTATATCTTTATAACTCATCTCTATTTCTATAACTTTCTTTAGCTATATTTATCTATTTCTCTATCTTTATATCTATATCCATATATCTATTTCTATACCCATCTCTATTTACTTATCTTTCTATTTCTTTATTTATCTTTATCTTTTCACTATTTATCTCTACTCTCTATCTTTACCTATATCTCCATATATCCATATCAATTTCTCTCCTATTATATATAAATATATAAAAGAACCGACGCTAACAGAGAAAAAACAGGGTAACTATAGTACAAATCGATTTGTACTATAGTTGGGAGGGATAAAACATAAAAAATGGTGGCTAAAGTGGAAAAATATTGTGTAAATCTATGTACTATGGCATAATCCATACATGGATACCAAAGAAACCTCAGACACACCTTCAGACTCTTATCACTTATCTCTACCCGAGCTACTTGAAGAAAAGCTTCGCAGCATTGAAGAGCAAGTCGCGCTCATTGGCTCCGCCGCTGTTGGATATTGGGCTACTCATAAGCATAGCGAAGAAACAGAAGAAACAGAAGAAACAGAAGAACGTCGCCACCAACGAATTCAAGCACAGCTCGCGCACATAGCAGAGCTTAGCATGTCATTTATCCCACAGCTTGCTAGTTATGGATTTCAGGCAGTTACTAAGCCAGACGTCTCACTATTATCAGATAGCCCTAAGCCTATTATTGATCCCACTCTTGCTATAGACTCTCAAGAGCACAACATACCATCATCACTACAATCACTTTCCGAGGCGGATCCTCCTACTTCTTCCGCAGGCAAATCTGAGGCAGCTCAACCATTGGAAACACTGTCACCATCTAAGACATTAGAGACCACACCCCTAGCAGATGAGGCCAACGCCGAGCTATCATCAGAACCAGCCACTGCAGTATCCTCTGTTGAAGCACGTGATAAGCAGGGAATGCCTGATCTCTACGCTCGTATCGTGTCACCCGACTACATTCCTGCAGTAAACCCACCTGAGGATGTTGACCCAATCACTCTAACAATAGAAAGCGATGGTACTATTGCTATCGGAGATCATCGCACCATCCTATCTGGAGATGAATTATTTATCTTCAATACCCTCCTCTGCCATCGCAACGAAGTGATGCGTTCTCATGATATCCGCGAGCAAGGTTTTCAACCTCATGCACGCAGCGAGAATACAAGACGAACCGCTTTTTCTCGCAGCGCCCGCGTTTTGCTATCACAACTTGCCTGGCTGACAGACGAATCAACCCCTGTTGTGCAAGCACTTGGTCAGCGGCGTGGGCGCACGTATCAGCTCAACCCCGCCGTCATTGTAGTCGATACCCGTCCGGATACTGATCACGATACTCGCCCATCTCACCCCAACACACCATCACCTCACGAGCTACTAACACATACGCCTCACTCATCGGATACTCACCAGCCTGACAACCTAGACACCGAGCGCTCAGCAACAACGCTGGCTGATCATAGTCAAATAAGCACAGTGTATGAGCACACTACCACTCCTGATCCAACTGCTATTGCCGATATGGTATACCAATTAGTAGCAGAGCTTGACCCAGCACAGCGCCCCACAAAACGCCGTGTTATCAGTGTTCTTTATCATGAGTTTGGCATCGATATGCCGAGCCACGCCCAAGACGAGCTCTTTGCATGTCTCGCAAAACGCGATCTCGTCTTAATGGATTATACTCCTGGTTTTCAGAACCAACCCACCACACAAGAACAAGCACCGCCGCCCAAAAAACAGCATACTATCAAAAAGCGTACTACGCGGTCAGCGGCAACAAAACATCACTCTCACACAACAAAACAATCTGATGAGGCCGCTCATACGTCACTGACTTCGCGTGATATTTCCTCTATTATGCGCGAGATCAACCGCTCAGATGCTGTTGGGCGAGCACGCTCAGCCCGAGACAACCCAGAAAAACGGCACCATGGTAAAAATTTCCGTCGGCGGAGCGGCAAACGATTTGGTGGACAAGGTCAGGGTAAAAAGAAGACATTCGAACAACTATACGCCGAGACCGTCGCAGCAGCGCAATAAGCATATCAGGATTCTGCGCAGTATTTACTTGCCATCCGCTTTTGTCCAATCCGTCGCGAGGTCAAAGCCGTGTGGATGCTTGGTGGCAAAGCTACCGGTATCGTACACTTTGCCTGGGCCCATGCTTGTTTCAACCACCGAGCAGCGTGGGTAGTTGCTATAATTCGCCGCCACGAGGATGTAGCCGTCTTTATCAACCTTAGCCCCATCACCGCGAATGGTATAAGTGCCGCCACCACAGTTATGCATTGCGACGTTCATCGGCAAATCGTAGTATGTCTCGCGGTGGCTCACCCCTTTGCTATCAGTAAAGTGATGCGCACCCTTGCTCTTCGTCAATGGATTCTTGGGCTTTATCCCGACTACCTCTACTTGTGCAATCGGCTGCTTTACCACTGTTTGCGCCGTCAGGCGACGCTGCACTTCAGTGCCATCCTTCATCTCGACCGTATAGGTTAAGCGGCGAATGCCTGGCTGACCAGCTCGCTTAATTGTTTTGCTACCGATGAATTGCTGCTTATCTTTGATAATCTCAGTCGCAAATGCAATCGGCTCCTCCGCTGTCACTGTATGTGTTGGTGCGCGGTGAATAGTCATCATCTCACTTGGCCCGTCCAGTGCAATGTTGCCAGGTGTCTGGAAGCTGACTCTATCCTCGCGGTAGAGTACCATACCAGCCGCCTTGGCAATATCCTGCGGCGTTTGTGCTGCGGTGAGCACACGAGAACGTTTCTTACCATCTATCACAGTAACTAACCGAGCACGCTGGATTGTCACTGTTGGCGCTGCTTGTGCTAGCGACTCATCAAGGTGGGGCGAGACGGAGTCATGCGAGGCATCGATCTTCATACCCGAGGTAGCGATGAGCTCCCGCACAGACGAAGCAGTCGAGTACACAGCACGCTCTCGACCATTCTCCACCACAGTAACAAGTCGAGCTGGCACTGCTGCTGGGCTCTGGGCCGAAGCATAGCTTGCCACGACAAGACCGCTTATGACACTCAGCCCCAGCAAGCAGGCAATCATCGGTTGACGATGCTGCCACAGACGATAGAGGCTCTTCGTAATCATCTCGTTCTCTTAGCTAGGCTGCTAGCGGTAGATGTCTTGCAGTCCCATCTTATTCTTACATGTTGGCCAGGGTTGCCAGCCACGACGCTGGTACGTTTCCCAGGCTTTTTGGTCTTGGACCTCTGGTGGTGCTTCTGCTGCATTGGCATAGCCACCAAAGCCACCCCAGGTCTTGATGTCAAATTGATACGCACCGTAGTAACCATTGCCAGTATTTGAGGTGTAACCCCCTTCGCAGCTACGTAGTTTTGCTAGTGCCCCTGCAAAATCACCACTAAAGGTAGTATCGACCGACTTCTTCTTCGTCCCCACGATCTCGACCCGGTTGACTGGCTCTTGCGTTACCACACTACTGAGCTGCTTGCGCGACTCTTCGCGGCCATTCTTCATAATAATCTCGTACGTCACGGCCTTCTTGCCTTTTTTACCCTCAGTCTTGACTTCTTTTTTGCCACGCTCGCGGTCGGCATCCTTAATCTCCTCCGTCTTGAAATCGACTTCTTCCTCTACCGTCACCGTCTGCTTACCATTACGCCAGAGCTCTACTGTCATACCAGTCGTCAGTGGCGCATTAACCGGTACCGATAGCGTATCATCAGCACCTAGGGTAATTTTCTTAGCCTTAAGCATTGCGCCGACCGTCTTCTCCATCGTGTACGCCTGGATGGTTTTGCCATAAAATACAAGCGTAAAGGGTGTTGCGCGGCGGATCGTCATTACCTCCGCTGCCCCATCAGCAATGATATCGCGCGAGCGAGCCAGCACCGCTTGGTCTTCATCGTGCAGTGGAATACCCGCCTGCTCAGCAATCTGCTTGCCCGTGCGATAAGCGGTAATAAGCTTCGTATCTGCCCCACCATCGCGAATCACCACTGGTCGCGCTCGATAGATGTTTACTTCGTACGAGGCGCTCTCTAGTGGTGTATCAAGCTCAGGCTCAGTGCGATCTTTGCTATCCAGTCGCACATTTGCCTCACGCAACGCATCACGCAAGGTAGTCGCCTTGGTATAGAACCCGCGCTTGGCTGCGCCTTCGTGCAGTGTGATGATATGCTCACCACTACCCGGCTGGCGCGACGCCGCATGGACAGACGGAATCCGCCACAAGCCAATACCAACCAGCGCAACCATACCAGCGACAGCAAGATTGCGTGGCGAGAGAAACTTCAAAAATGGAATAGACTGTATCATAATCTGCGTAGCAATGTACGCTACGATGTAGTATAGCAAAATGTGGGCAAAAAAGCTAGTGGATAGCCTGCAAAAGCCCGCCTTAAAGCCTCACTGTATCAGGGGTCGGAATATCGCTACTGCTTATGCTCAGCAACCAAACTTCGCACCACTGCCGCGTCATTCCATGGTTGGCGCTGGCCGTTGATGATACGAAATTGCTCATGGCCCATACCAGTGATAAGAATAGTATCGCCTGCCCGGGCGATGGCGAGCGCCTGAGCAATAGCCTCGCGCCGGTCGGCAATCTCCTTGGTGTGGTCTACCCCGCCAGCCTGGTGGATGCCGCGCAGGATTGCCTGGCGAATGCCGGCTGGCTCTTCGTTGTAGCTTTCCTCGTCGGTAACGATGATCTGGTCGGCCAGACGAGCAGCAATCTCACCCATGATGGGTCGCTTCGCTTTGTCGCGATCGCCCGTCGCGCCAAACACCAAGATGATACGCTGCTTGGTAATGGCCCGCGCCGAGGTCAGTAGCTTCTCGAGTGCGTCAGGGGTGTGGGCATAATCGACTACCACATCGTATGGCGTATCCACCGGTACACGCTCGAAGCGCCCTGGCACGCCAGTGAGGTTAGCCACGCCCCGAGCAATGTCCGCTGGTGCGACGCCCAGCAATTGGCAAGCAGCCGCTGCAGCCGTCATGTTGTAAATATTAAATATCCCCGGAAGATGTGTTGTCAGTGGTAGCTTTGTCGCATCACCAAAAAGCACCGTTGCACTGCCACCCTCTTTGCGGGTCGCTGCCTGCGTGATGCGGGCTGTGGCAGCTGCATCTTGACCATAGGTAATCTTCTGCTCACGCGCCATGTACTTGTCAAAGAATGGAAACCATTCGTCATCACGGTTGAGCACAATAAAGCGCGGCTTCCGGGCAAAGAGTTTACCTTTGGCGGCGGCATAGCGCTCCATCGTCTTATGGTAGTCGAGGTGATCTTGGGTGAGGTTGGTCATGATTGCAACGTCAATTGGCACACCATCAAGCTTATGTTGATCAAGTGCGTGACTGGTAATTTCTAACACAACAAAGTCCACGTTGGCTCGCTTAGCCTCAGCAAAGAACTGCTGCATCCGCGCGGTAGAGCCAACCGTCGCATTGAGGTCGTTGAGCTGGCGCTGGCCTGCCACCTCGATCAGTGCTGTGGAGAACATTGCGGTGCGGCGGCCACCGGCTTTGAGGATTTCATTGATGTAATTAACAGTGGTCGTCTTACCATTCGTACCCGTCACGGCAATGACGCGCAGGTGCCTCGCTGGGTTGCCATAGCGTGCCGCTACCAGGGCAATGCGGCTCCGCCGATACGCTTCTTCGAGAGTGTGAATCATCGCTGCGGGCAAGAGGCGGCGCAGCTGCTTTACAAGTGTGTTTTTCATTTTTTTAGTATAGCATTTTTTGGCTGATGACGGGTAATTCTAGGGAGTAATTTTCTCAAGGCGGGCATACTGCACATTGAGCTTCTTGGTAGAGCCATTTGTAAAGCGCACACTCACTGCCATGCCATCGATGTCGATCACCTCACCATCGCCAAACTGGAGCGACCGCACCATATCGCCAACCTCATACGGCATTACCTCATCGAGCGCATCGTCATACACTGATGTAGCTGGTTCGGTATGCACCATCGACAGGCTCATGCCCATATCGTCGAGAAAGCGTGATGGGCTGTTGTAGCTGCGGCTACCAAATTGCAAGCGGCTCTGCGCATAGCTCATATAGAGCTCCTGTCGAGCGCGTGTCATCCCCACATAACAGAGGCGACGCTCCTCTTCGAGTGCGGCTGGCCCCTCCTCGAGCGCCCGAGCACTGGGAAATAGGCCATCCTCAAGCCCCACCATATACACCACCGGAAACTCCAACCCCTTGGCAGCGTGGAGCGTCATCAGCGTCACGCTGTGCACACCCGTCGCTTGATCGACCGAAGACATAAGCGCAACTTCCTCAAGAAAGTCCGGCATACTGGCAAAGGCCCGCGCATCAGACAGCAGTGCGCTGAGGTTGGCCTCGCGATCATCGGCCTGGGGTGAGCCATCAAGAACATAGTCGCGGTAGCCCGTCTTGGTAATCACATCATCAATCAATTGGCTTGGGTCGGCCGCAGCCTCGACCTGCGCTTGGAAGCCGCGTAACAACTGGCCCAGCTGCGTCAGGGCAGTCTGCGCCCGCTTCGTCAGTGCCGCTGCCTGGCGGGCATTAACCAGCGCACTAATGATATCGAGCCCGCTAGTGCTCTGCCAGATGAGGAACTTCTCCAGGCTCGTTGCGCCAATCCCCCGCGTTGGTACATTAGCGATCCGGCTAAAGCTCACGCGGTCATTTGGCTGGTAGATAAGGCGCAGATAGGCCAAGATATCCTTAATCTCCTTACGGTCATAAAACCGCACCCCACCAACCAACTGGTATGGCACGCGCTGCTGGTTGAAGGCCCGCTCGAAGGCATAGCTCTGGGCGTTGGTGCGATACAAGACAGCAAAGTCGCTATAGTCGCGCTCACCCATCGCCACCTGCGCAGCAATCTGGCTGGCAATGGTATACGCCTCCTCTGCTTCATCATAGGCAGCTTGCACCTGCACTGGTGCACCTGGGCCGGCTGCCGTCCAGAGGGTTTTGTCCGTCCGCTGCTGATTTTTGTTGATTACATTGCCAGCAGCTTCGAGAATAGCGCCCGTCGAGCGATAATTTTGCTCGAGCTTCACCACCAGCGCCCCCGGGAAATCGCGCTCAAAATTGAGAATATTCGTAAAATCTGCGCCACGCCAGCTATAGATGGACTGCCAGTCATCTCCTACCACGCAGATATTACGCTGTGGGTTGACTAGCAGCTTAATGATCTGATACTGCGCAGCATTCGTGTCCTGATACTCGTCAACGAGAATATGCTTAAACTGCGCTTGATAGCGCTGACGCACCGTCGGGTGACCGCGCAGGAGGCGTACCGTCTCGAGCAGGAGGTCGTCAAAATCGAGCGCACCTGCATCGGCCAGCAGCTGCTCATACAGCTGGTAGATCTCTGCCACTGCCTGCTGGAAGGGAAACCGCGCACTAGCCGCATAGTCACTGGGCGAGAGGAGTTGATTTTTGGCTTTGCTAATTGCTGCACTGGCAGCACGCGGTTTAAGCCTGTCCGTACCAATGGAAAGCTGCTTCATCGCTTGTTTGATGAGCCCTTGACGGTCATCTTCGTCATAAATCACGAAATTTGGTGGAATGCTGATAGCCGCACCATCACGCCGCAAGATCCGCACACAAATACCATGGAATGTCCCCATCCACGGCATAAAGGAGCGAGGTGGTTGGTCGGTTGGCGGTGTGTGAGGCGAGCTTACTTGAGTAGGCCCGGCAATCTGCCAGAGGCGCTGGCGCATTTCGCGGGCTGCTTTGTTGGTAAAGGTAACAGCCAAGACTTCATTCGGCCAAATGCCCTGCTCGGTCAGGAGGTAAGCAATGCGGTGTGTGAGTGTTTTTGTCTTGCCACTGCCCGCCCCTGCAAGAATTAGGACCGGGCCATCAGATGCAACCACTGCCGAGCGCTGGGCGTCGTTCAATCCATCAAGTATATCCATAGTAGCCTATTATACCGGATGCCGCTGCACTGATGCTAGGTAAAGAGTGTGTAATAGACCGCGCCAAGGCCAGCACCAAGTGCCAGTAGCATGACGATCCACAGCAGCCAAATCCAGCCGGCGGCTTGCTCGGGGCGGCGGCGCGACTTCTTTGGCGCGCGGGTAAATTCCTCAGCACTGTAGATTGGTGCAACGACATTGCCTTCGTTCTCTTCTTGGAGTGCTTGGTGGAGGGCGAGCGCAGTGTCGCCATTTTGGGTGGTGGCAGCTGCTTCTTCGATAGTGCCGACGTGTGCTTGGTCGTTTGCGGTTGGCTCATCATCCCACTCAGTCTCCACTGTCATTGGCTCAGCCTCGACTCGCTCTGCTTCGCCGTAATAGTCGATATCTGGCTCACCAGGGCCTGGCACAGGCAAGCTCAGGTCGATCTCATCCTCTGCAAACTGCGATCCTACTCCATCAGCCGATGCCTCATGAGAGTCGGCTGGTTCATCCGGGTAGAGCGACCGGTCAGCGCCGTAGTGATCCTCTAGCTGATACATGGGCTCATCATCCGCCGTAGCAGTCTCTAGTGTATCTTGCTCGGGTAGTGGGTAGTGATCATCGGCCGGATAAAGTGATGGCGCATTCTCGCTCGTATCTGTCAGTGCATCGATGAATTGCTCAGCTGAGGCATGCTCATCATGCGGTGCAAAAAGATGTGGCGGTATAGATGGCTCGTTGGCATCAGCCGGAGCTATGCCGAATGCGCCAGGCTCATCATGATACATCCCCATCGGAGTAGTATCGGCCAAAGTTGGCACATCACCCACTAGCGTATCAGCACCACCCAGTGGGCGCTTATCGACCTTGGTCTCGGCATCAGGTAAGAATGGTGTGTAGCTCAGCGGCTTTTCATCGCCAGGCTGGAGGTCGAGCGCATCTGCAGATGGCGCTCCATCAGGCGTTGCTACATCAGATGCTTTAGCTTCATCACTTGCCGAAGGACTCGATGCTGCTCCTGCGTAATGCTGCGCTAGCTCATGCCCAGGCGCAGGACGAATATCCATGCCAACCACTGGTGCACTGCTTGTTAGTGGTTCAACCACCGCACCCTGACGACGTACTCGTGGGCGAGCCGCTTGGGTGGCTGCAGCAACTGGAGCTGCTCCACCCACAATATCCATAAAGCGGCCACGCGGACGCTGAATAGATGGAGCAGCTGCTTGATCATCATTTGGCTCGGTTGGTGCTGTCTCATCTGCAGTATGCATAGCTGACGCATCAGCAACCGATGGCTCAGTCTGTTGGTCGGCTGGCCGAGAAAGCGTAATTGGCACAACTTCAGGCGCATTCTCTGGCATATCCTCCTCTTTTTGTGGAGACGTTGGTGTATCATTGGTGGATGTCTCAGGGTGAGCAGCAATAATCTGCTGCGCCTTGGCTACGACATCATCTGCCGGCGCAAACAGTGGTGTGGTGGGTGCATATAGCTGCTCCGGTTGGCCATCAGGAGTATCTGACAATTGCATTGCTACCGTGTTTTGCACAGTGTCATTCGTATTCTGAGCGACATCAGCTGCATCAATAGCATTCGCTTCCTCTTGCGAGTCAGGCAATGGAGTATCGAGGTATGGTTCAGGAGTCGCTCGGTGCTCATTATACGTACTCAGTAGCGGCAATGGGCGATCGACGTGAGCCTCTGGCATAGCATCCTCAGTGCGCATCTCCTCTGGCTGTGACGATGGGTTGTCATTAGCCACTACTGTATCTGGTATGGCGCGCTCGGCCGTTAGTAATTCTGCTGGAGCGACATCATTGACGTGCGATTGAGTAGATGAAGCGGCGAGTTCATCCTGCCAGGGCATACCCTCATCACCAAACGACACGTGCTCACTCAGCATATCTGCATCAGCCACCTGAGCTGCCGTCTGGCTATCATCTGCAACGCTCGTACTGTCTGTTGCCACCTCTGGCCACGCAGGTGTAGCGTGGTCTATATCAGAGGCTTGCACACCTGGTATATTGCCCGATTCATCATATTGCAGCTCAGGCCATGCTGGCTCGTCAAGCGACTGGTCAAGCGGCTGTACTACCTCACTATCAGAGGTATCACTACCACTCAGCGCTACTGGCATATCTGTGCCTGCAGATGTTTCTGGTGCATAGAGCAATTGGTCGTCATTGGCCTCATCGGTATCGCTCACACTGGTTGTATTATCTGGCTCATCCTGTGGTGTGACGACAGGTACATTATTAGCCGTATACGCATCATCCGCTGGCTCCACTACTACCTCGGCAGGGGGTAGCGAAGTATCACTCTCCTCCTTTGTTGGTGGCGGGATAACAAGTGGTTGCGGAGCAAAAGCATCATCAAGATCATCAACGACGGATGGTTGCGCCAGCTCAGCATCATCATCGGGCGCCTGATTCACTTCATTGAGATGGCGGACAAGCGCTTCGTCATCGTCATCGTCATCACCCTCGGCGTCTTCGCCTGCAAATTGGTACGGCATCGTTGGCGTCTCCGACTCAATTTGCTCAATTGTCGCTGGCGTCTCTTCCTCTGTAGCCGCAGCAGATGTTTCCTCGCTCGCTACGTTGTCGCTCGATATTGATGATGCTACATTATCTGTTTCTGCTGCAGATGCTGGTGTATCTGAATCTGTTGTAGATGCTACATCATCCACCGGTGTCGCCTCGCGGGCTGGTGATGCAACAAACGGCCGCGCTGCCGACCGGCCAAAGAACTGCGCTCGATCGGTATATGCGTCATCATCCTCGTCGTCGTCATCGCTGGCTGGGGTAATAATATCGTCAGGGTCAACTGTTACAACTGCTGCAGGCTGAGATTGAGACGGCATGTCATCTGTCGTCGTCTGCATTGGTGTTGCTGTATCAACAGAGGTCGCTTGAATTGATTCTGCATCATCCACCGCATCAGTTTGCTCTAGATTGGCAGGCATCGAAGCCGGTTCGCGCTCCGACGCAACAACCGACTCCGACAGCGCTCGGGCACGGTCAACAGCTGGCTCAGGCTCAACTGGCTCATATGACTCCCCTGCTGGCTCTGCTTCGTCCGCTTGTTGCGACAGCGGCATGATCGTCACCCCGCGGCGGCGCACAGGCATACTGTCAGTATTAGTATCAGAGGTAGCATCAGTGACGGTAGTGCTATCATCAGTCTGCACTGTTTCATCAGTGCTATTAGTATTATCCTGAGTACGCAGCGTGCTTGCATCTTGTGTGTCGTCGCTTTCCTCAGGACGAGCCGAATCTGCTGCTATTGTTTGCTGGGGCGTTGCAGTTTGGGTGCTTGATGAGGCCGAATCTTTGCTTGGTGTGGTGGCAGGTGCTTCAGACGGTTTGTCTGGCGTTGTTGGCAGCTGACCAGACTGGCGCATGAGGTCGTGCACCGCGCGGTCGAGTTCGTCGAAGTCTATATCTGGCATGAACGGTTTCCTTTGTTTGTTTTTATACAAGCGCTACAATTTTTGTGTGGTGCACACCAGTCCACACCCTGATACAACGAACCGGAGCCTCGTATCGAGTTTTGGATACTACCTCGGTTGTTGATCAATCGTATGCCCACAATGTATCGCTTATGTTGTTTTCTCTAGTGTAGCTTATTTGACATTGTGGCGCAACTCACCTTGCTCATTTGGTGCGAAGTATCGATGCGCTAATTCGCATACTCATACCATCGTGTTGCACTCTCGGCAATAGCCTACCTCTGGTCGATTGGCTGATATTTTTGCAAAAGGTACTCATCCTACATGATGTTATTTTTACACTACTTTTTCATATACGCTGTATTATATACAATGGTACAGTATGCGAAGTTAAACAATTACCTTGCCTTCACCAATAAAAACACCCACCGTAGTGATAGGTGGGTGCTTCTATAGAGTGTTCTAGCGGGTCTAGCGCTCGAAGGTGCGGACGCTGAGCGTATCTGTTCCACCAGTTGCGCCAGGTTGGCGACCACTGATAATGACGGCTGTAACCGACGATACATCACCAAAAGCACCTTGGCTGAGCAGCTCGCGCGTTAGGTCGCTACCAAGCTGCTGGCTGTCGGGGCGGACGAAGCTGCGCGTTGCATACGACAAGGCAAGCTGCTGGGCCACACGGGCATCTGGTGCCACAGCGATGATTGGCAGCGCTGGGCGGCAAGCAGCAATACGTGCAGCGGTTGCGCCCGAGCGTGTCTCGGCGACGATCACTGTTGCGTCAACCTTATGGGCCACGTCAACAGCAGCATGAGCAATCGCATTGAGCCGGCGGTTGGTGCGGCCCTCCTCGATGGGCATGTCATTCATCGGCCAGCGCGACTGAGTGTAGCGTACGGTGTCGGCCATCATCTTAACGGCCTCAACTGGGTAGTCGCCATTGGCCGTCTCGTCAGAAAGCATCACCACGTCTGTCCCAAGGATAGCAGCAGTTGCAACGTCGCTCACCTCAGCCCGGGTTGGCTCGGGGTTATCGACCATGCTGGCTAGCATTTGCGTTGCAACAATCGAGAGCTTGCCATACTTGCGGCAGAGGCGGATGATTTCGCGCTCGACGATTGGTACAATCTCTGGGCTCGTTTCGACCGCGAGGTCACCGCGAGCAACCATCACACCATCAGCCGCCTTGACGATTTCCTTGAGTGTTTCTGGCTCGATAGCCGCTTTGGTCTCGACCTTGGCAATGATTTGCGCAGTCGAACCATGGCTCAGCAAAATCTGACGTAGGTTGTTGATATCTTCTGCACTCTGGATGAAGCTCAGCGCTACAAAGTCAATATCTTTGTCTGCCCCAAATTCGACATCGGCCAAGTCCTTTGGCGTCAGAATATCACCACCAAAGTCGGTGTCGGGCAGGTTGAGCCCCTTGCGGCTCATCAAGAAACCATCGTTGCTCAGGTGCACCTTAATGGCAGTATCGCTGACGCGCTCGGTCATTTCACCACGCAATTTGCCGTCGAAGAGGTAGACGGGCTCGCCCACCTTGACCTTGTCGGCAAGGTTGTATTGGATGGGCAGACGGTTGCTACCATCGTGTTCTTCCACCGCATGGTCGAGGATGATTTCATCACCTGCCGCAATGTCGAAGTGGTTATCCTTGAGTACACCGAGGCGAATCTTTGGCCCTTGCAAATCTTGCAAAATCGCGACGGTGCGACCAACAGTGGCGCTTGCCTTGCGAATCCACGCAATCTGATCAAGCCGCTCTTCGTACGAGCCGTGGCTAAAGTTGAGGCGAAAGCCGTTGGCGCCCGCCCGGATCAACGCTTCTATTTTCTCTGGTGTGTTGGTGGCTGGCCCCAGAGTAGCCAGTATCTTTGTACGTTTTGTAGAATTATTCATTGCGTACATATTATAGCAGCATAATGCCAAATAGTGAAACACAAGCAATATTGCTTGCCGAGGTGTATTGAGCAATAAATTCGGAGTTTCATTCATTTCTCACACCTTGTCGCTCGCTATTCCTCGTCCTCTAGCACGATAAGGGTCATTCTCGGCCATATATCCTTATACCAGAACTAAACATAGATTATGGCAATCTGCCATCATATACTGCCTGTATGAAATGGTAAGAGGTAGGTGGATAGATTGAGGTAGACATAGGAGGGGACACGATATATACGTATCGAATATTTGACAGTACTGCGTAATCACAGTATGCTAGGCTATAACATCACTTTACTATAAGGAGTCTCGCACTATGACACCATCCCTCTTACATCTCGCGTTGGCACTCGACTGCTTTGGCGGTATTCTCTATCTCTTGTTTGCACCGCGCATACCACGTGCTTTCTTGCCATGGCTGACGGCAGGGATCATCGCGCTTCATCTTGTGGTGGCTGGTGTACTATACTGGCTTGGGCAAGATGGTGAGCTCCTCGTCCTGCCTATGGCATTGTATGCTGTAGCACCAATTGTCCGGCGCTACCAGGGCAAGTAAGATTATCTATCTCTCGCAAAAGAGCTTCCCAAAGACAAGACCATATAGTATACATATAGCAATACCGCAGCGTCATCGGCTGCGGTATCTTGCTAGCGAAAAAAGGAAATAGCGCTAAGCTTTGCTTAGAATAAAGCGCTTTCTCTACGAGAGAAACGCAAACATAATGGCTCGCTCATGAGCAAAAGAGGAGGAATGATCAACCATCGCGCCTATCCACCTTGGTGGAGACCTCTGGCAAATCTGTTGCCAACTGGCGATAGCGCCCACAGCTGATCGCTGCACCAGTAGCCTAACCCATAGCTACCTCTGTGCTAACATGTGTTCGAAGTACCTTATCAGTACCCCCTACGACAGTGTAGCACTATATCGAACAATTAGCAAACGTTTGTTTCATTTTTTGGGATTTTTGTTCGGAATTTTATACTAACCAGTTTAACCATTCCTCGTATGACTATGGCATTCTTAACTACCTGACTTAATGCCAGTATAATTCTGGACAACTCGAGCAATACTATCTGCGTCGCTCGAATCTTTGAAATTATGATCCTGTACTGGTTGCACTAAAAGATCCATTACTTTATCTACCATAGCTTGGTACAAAGCTTGGTCTCTATCTTTAACGGACATATAGCCGGCAAGCATCTTCGCATTAACCAGTTTGTGCTTATACTGGTTCCGTAGACTTGCATATACGCGATAGTTCTTCTGTGCAAAGTGATAGTTTGCATACAAAATCGCACCTATAGATAGCTTGAATGAGAGGATTGTAATGCTATTCTTTGTATATAGATCTCCTGCGAATACCATCAGAAGCCCCATTACTACAACCATTATCAATATATACGCAGCAAGGCAATAGAGGGCCTGTTTCCGCTTACGATACCAGAAATGGATATTTTCTTGCAATTGGCTCTCATCTTTTCCTGGCTTGCACCAAGGCCATTTGAGCCAAATTCCAGACGAAGTCTCTTCCTCATAAAGATTCACTTGTTTTTGAAATTCTTTCGCGATAACACTTGTTACTGCTTGCTCTATGTTTTTGCTTGCAACATTCACCGCTGTTTCTAGTTTACGTGTATAATTGTCTATGTCAGTTTTTTGTTTTTCAAGATTTTTAAACGCAGCCTTCCTTGCTGCTGCGCTGCTCAGAAACTGAACCACATCATTGTTTATTAGTAAAGCTTCAATAGCTGTATCTCGTAGAGTCTGGTTCATTAGTCCGTCTATATGATACCCTACATCATAAGGACTATTACTTTTTATTATATTTTGATAGTTACCATCATTTTCAATTTTCTGTTTTTGATCGCTTGTACCAACAAGATTAACAATATTGATATATTTGTTATATGTGTCAATCTTCTCGTGAATTCCTTTGTCGTAGTCTTCTCGTTTGAGTGTTTTTAGTTGCATAGAGTTATTTTACCGTTTCGTTGTTGTTATTTGTTAGCTATTTTAAATGAAATAAGTTTTAAAATTCAGTTATATAACCTCTTATTTTATTCGTGTCGTCGGCGCATCATCCATGTGCACAGCCCTATTCCCACCAGTGCCGCTATGCTATCGATCATGACATCGCGCAGTTCACCACTGCGCCCTGGTATGAAGAGTTGATGGATCTCGTCTGTCACTGCATAGAGACTGCAGCTGAGCAAGGCAAAGCTCGCCACAGTGTGCGTTCGCCAGCGGCGGATAGTGATGCGCAGTGCACGATACATCAATATACCAAGGATAAAATAAGCAATAATATGAGCACTCTTGCGCACAAGAAACGTCAAGATAGCCGTACTTACCCCTGGCATAGCCTGCTGCAAATGCCCAACAATCACCCCACTCTGCCCGCTAGAGACAGCGGCAGGCTGATTGGAGAGGATGAATATAACTAAAGCCCAGCCACAAACAATCACGTAATTAAGTATAGTGACTGTTTTCTGCTTTCTACTTATCATATAGCATATATTATTTATGATGGAGCATCTTGTCTAGGTTTTTGCGAAAGTATTTTTTGACGGGCATCTTTGCGAAGAGATCCTTTGTGCAAACAATACCGACGAGCATCGCAACCACACAGGCTACTGTAGATACGATCTTTGGCACATGAGTGTAGTAGATAATCCCCCCGGCTATTAATACAGCTCCAGAGCATATAATGCTTTGTGCACGATAGCGCACCTTAACATACCGTTGGACATGAATATGCCGTATCACTGCCATGCAGGCAAAGGCTATAGCAGTCGAGAGTGCCGAAGCATACACACCAATAACACCTACCAAAGCAAGGTTGACGACGATGTTAATTACTGCCGCCGCAAGGGAGCTATTAGCAACCTCTTTTGTTCTTTTCTTAGCGATGTATATCGCAGAGTAATTGCCAAGGATCGCCTGGAAAAAAGCCCCTATCGCCAAGATGGGTATTAAGCCATGCGCATCCGCATATTCTGCACCAACGATTCGTGAATAGAATATATCTATTACCAACACATACACCACAGTTGCAAATGAGTATAGCCGCAAGCACATGTCGGACACCTTCGAAAAGAATGCATCTCTATCTCGCGAGGTAATATGAATCGAGGCAGACTCGCTCCAGCTCATACTAAATATACCAAACAATATGCTTGGGACAAATGCAAATTTATTCGCAATCGCATACATACCATTTGCCGCTGCACCAATAAACATCGAAATAATAGTCCTGTCTGAGACATTGAGCACCCACCATGCGATATTATTTGGCAAAAGTGGAATAGCGTACCGCAGCATATCCGAGCGCAACGATTGGTGCGTCTCGCCGTGTAGCAAGTGAATGCGTTTCTTGCGCCGAATAATCACCAACAGGTAGCCTATGCCTACTAAATTCGCGAGCACTAACGATATCATCAAACTAAAGGCAGGTAGCCGCATGACCGCAACAAAGACAAAGGAGCATAGCGTACTCACGACGCCAATGAGTATGCTCGCGATGGAAAAATGCTTTGCATCACCAACTCCTCGCGTAAATTGCAGTAGCACTGCCGACACGACAGAGAGAACAATATTGAGACACACAAGAGCTAAGTATGGAATAGTAACAAACAGCGACCCAATCACCAACAGAGCGATGGCCACCCCTGTGATAGGCAGCACTATTTTGAATATCGTTGATAGAATGCTACTAAGTCTGTCCGCATCGTCGCGCGAATCGATTGCAAACCGAAATGCCGCAAACTCGAGCTGAACCGATAAAATTGGCGCAAACAAAGCAATATACGTCAAGATAAGGTCAACCTGCCCATAGTCACTTGCGGACAAATAAAATGTATACAGAGGAACGAGCAAGAACGCGACGGCCTGCGTCGTGATCTTGCTAATCGTGAGGAGGGCGGTGTTTTTTATGAGCTCGGTAGATCTGCTCATATGTTTTTTACCGCCTTGTCAAGAAATGCAAATGATTGCTGACGCCTCTTGGCAAGGTTTTTTTCGTAGGCTGTATAATCAATGGCGGAGCGCATATCCTTTTCCGTGTCATCTTCTGCCAGAAGCCGATCCGACAATGCAAGACTGTCCACGAGCGAAAGAATCCGATCGTCTTTGTCATAATTCATTCCTTTATTGTACAAGATCCAGAAATTCTTTCTATACTGGGCACAAAATATCACGCCATGGAAAGACGCCGTAAATACATATTTAGCATGACGTATATACCATAAGTATTTCCCTGGGTTCTCATCTTTTGGTAGGATATAACCCTTTGCTGCCCCTTTCATTTTGAGCCAGGTATCAGGCTGCCATATAACGATCTTGAGCCCCTCTTCTCGAGCGAGCTGCTGTATCCGTTGTTCAAACTTACGCGACACACTCACTGCATAAATAAAGATGTAGTCCTTCTTAATATGCTCTGTGGGTGGCTCTTCTCCATCGCGATAATCACTCCCATCAATGAGTAACGTTGGGTCGAGAACCACGGTGCTCTTGATTGCAAAATCTTCGGCTAGCCATTTTTGGCCATTTGGCTCTCTGACCGAGATATGATCAAAATCTCGTATCATGTTGCGAATGGCTTCGGGGTGATTAGTATTGCTACTTACTCGCCGTGCACCAAATGAGGCCGCGTATGATATCTTTGGCTTATTTTCTTCAACAAAATTCAAGAAATAGGCAGGGTCATAATCATCGATCATTATATTCCACACTTGGTCACTCCCCGCAATATATGCATCATACGCAAAGTGAGCCTCTTGCAATTCTTTGTTGGTAGTAAATGCGTGGCTAGATAGCCTCAGGTGTTTCTTGATGTACCTATCGTAGCTCGCCTGATTATTCTTGAGCCGGTTGTAGATAAATGCCCGCCCGACATTACGCAGCATGCCCTTTGCACTATTGTCTCCACTGAAAACTGAGTATAGTTTTTGCTGGCCAGGGCTCGAGAAGTCGATGAATTCGGGCGCAATACCGTATCGCGTTTGCAAGACTTTTTGCAGTGCGTATGCTTGCATAATAGACCCACAATTATGCGAGCGATGAAAGGTGATGATGCCGACTTTTTTCATAAGAATATCCTCGTCTTTTAGATTTTTATCAATTTTCTAATTACAATAAACCCAAGGTTGATACCAAGACAAATAATCAGTGCCGCCCGTATTCGACCACTGTGCTTAACGTCTCGGCTCAATAGTGTGCCCCACTTGAGCCTCCGGACGGTACGTTTGATTTCGTCAAATTCTCTTGGGAATTTTTTGCGGCTTGCATACATCAATGCACCGTATGATGCCGAGGCGACAAATAGGTTGTTGTCCATTGCCTGGACGAGTTTCTTCGGCGGATTGTGGAGTGCTCTGCCTGTCTTTTGCATGTTCTCAATCGCTTGATAGTGTCGAATGTTAAATTCCTGATGCACGGCGCTTGTTGGGTTAGCTCGATAATAATAGAGTCTGCGATTGTCAACCGCAATACAGCGCGCCGATATAATTGCGCGGGCCAAGAAGTCGAAGTCCTCCCCTATCGCCATCTGCGAATCAAACCGGATATTATTGCTCGTAATAATCTCTGTTTTGTACAATTGGCAGCCATTGTTACCCTTCTCGAGCCGTCCATTATACAGCGCAGTCAGTGCCTCGGTGCGCGTAAAGACCGACGCCGACGCAGCAACTGGGATAGTCGCATCCAAGAAATCCTGCCGCTCTGCATCGCCAAGTAGGTGCTTTGGCGTACTCACTATGTCAGCATCCGTCGCCTGTGCATCAGCCAAGAGATTCTCAATATAGGTTGGGTGGATTGAGTCATCTGCATCAACGAAGGTAACGTAACTTCCCTGCATTCGCTTAATGCCTGCGTTTCGGGCCGAGCTTACGCCGCCATTTGGCTTATCAATAACGATAATCCTCGAGTCCTTGCGGGCAAGATCATGAGCAATATCAAGCGACCTATCCGACGAGCCGTCATTGACGATAATAATCTCTAGTGCGCGATGCGTTTGGGCAATAATACTCTCAATGCATTGGCTGAGGTAGTGCTCCATATTGTAGACGGGTACGACAATGCTAACGAGTGTTTTGTTGCTCATACAAAGCTCCTTTCTGAAACAGTGAAACCATGAGAATCGGCAAGATGAAGTTCTTTGCTGCAATATCGAAGAAGGCTTCTGCAAATCCATACAGGATGATAAACAAGAATAGAATGTACAGCTTCGTCGAGCGTTCTCTTCGCATACCCTGCCAAAAGACGAAGGCAAATATAATAAAGCCAACTATTCCATAGCGAGCATATATATACACGGGGAAGTTATCGACCGGAGGTGTCCCGTATTGGGCCTTATTGTACACCTCATCTGATCCAAATACCGATGGAGTGTACGCTGACTGCAGATATTGGTCGATCAACTTGGGTCTGTCAGACATAATCCTATTTGCTAGGTCATTATCGACGAGCACTGCCGCACCAATGCACGAAACAAGAAGGCCAAGAATAAACAAATATGGTGCTATGGTGCTTTTCTTGCGCTCACCATGCTTGTGGAGTAGCAGCCTATAGGCTGGAATAAAGGCAAGACTCAGCAAAAATCCGGTGCGGCTACCAGTCAGGATGCCAACAGCAATACAAGCAATCAACGCAATACCCGTAAACACCCGGCGAGTACCATAGAGATACATACCGCTGAGCAGTATTGGGAAGAATGATAGCGATGCTTGGTTTGGCCCATCAAACCCAAGCGAGTATTTTGCAAATCCATACCGCTGCGATTCATTACCATCAAACCCAACATACACCATGGGCAGCACCCCCAAGAGCGCCAAAATAACCACCAGCATATAAAACCCCACGGAGGTATAGAAAAATATCTTGATAAACTCATCCCGTTTAAGGATCAAGAGCGTGCTCGAAGTTAGTGCGAGCCATGCAACATTTGGCCACTGAAAAATAACTGAAATCCCAAGCACCGCAATATAAAAGAGCAGATATTTACAATGCCACCTAGTAAGCTTGTTTGTTATGGCAAAATCTACCAGAATAATCCCCGATAGAACAATGCCAATTACCAAGACCAGAGGCAGCCACGCCGTCAACTGTGGTGATACCACGTAGAGGTAATAGTACGTGATCATCACAAACACGAGCGTGGTCGCGAGTATCTTTTTTGGATTTATATGTAGCTTTTGTAGTGTTCTCATACGTCTCTACTTTTCTTCTAATTCCTCGAGGAGCCCTCTATAATAATTATATAATGTCATATCTTTGGCGGCTTTTTGGCCTGCTTTGCTCATGGCTTGCAATGTGTCATCCTCTCTGAGAAGTTTTTCTATATTTTTTGCTATAGACAGCTCAAGAGTCTCGTCTGTATCAAGGAGAATAGCTGCTTTGTCTGATGCATATTCTGGTATGCCACCTCTGTTTGTCGTGATCATCGGCAAGCCTGCCGTAATCGATTCTATAACCGTTAGCGGCGCAGCATCATTACATACCGAGGGCAACACTGCAAAGTCACACCCGCGGTAGAGTAGCGGCATGTTGTCATAATCGATATATCCGGTAAATGTCACGTGCTCCCGATGTGCCTCGGTGAGGTCGCGCAGCTCCTTCAAAAATGGGTTTTTGATATCAGTCCCAAAGAACGAGCTACCAACCACAAGCAACTGGTAATTTTGTTCTTTCACCCGATCAAGCGCTCGCAGCAACACATCAATCCCCTTCTCCGGAGTTAGCCTACCACTGAATAATACGATCTTTCTTGAAGCATCGATGGTATATTGTTGATGCAGTAGCTTCGATGCGCGCTTTCTCGTCATTGCAGTAAACTGGGTATTGTCAACTGCGTTCTTGAGCACCGATATGTTTTGCAATGGACCGCTGCCTTTATTACTTTGCGCCGATTTGGCGATTAGACTGTCTTTAATGAAGTTACTGACGACAATAATCTTTGCACCTACTAGATACTCATATGTCTTATAAAAGTTAGTTATCTCATTATGGATATGCACATAGACTCTACCTTTGTATCGTTCCTGGTTTTTGTGCCAGCGTAGGATGTGCGTCTGGATGATCGCATTCTCAAACAGTATTTTGCGATGGTTTTTGCGAGCAATATGCTTTGACACCTTCCTCAAAAAATACAGCCGCTGCAGGATCGCCCGCAAAGACGCACTCTTATTTGTATCGACAAGGCGCCGGAAGATGCTATAGAGTATAGAGTCCGCTGCTCTGATGACCCATGGGGTGTGTATAAAGACAAAGTCTGTATGTGTGTACGCCTGAGCCTTTTCTATAGCATCTGGCGTTGCGGTGCTATATACCGTGAGGCGAGGGCCGCCTTGCCGCTCGTTCTCATCGATAAAATTCTGCACCAGATTCTCTACCGCACCCCCCATCACCGAAGGCACTGGCAAGAGGCCAGTCGTTATGATCGCTATAGTTCCTTCTTGGTTCATCGAGCAGCCTCTCCCTCGTATTCATACAGTTGGCGCATATTCTTCATAATATTTGGTGTTGTATATCGCGATAGTGCGGATTGGATTGTATCTTTCTCGCGGTGCAAGGAGCGGTGCTTTTTGTGGTGCTGGACAGCCGCACGGAATGTCTGCCTATCTCGCGCTGGCGTAGCACCCACCAACGAGAGGAGCTCAGCAACCCCTCGGCATTCCAGGGCAACAATTGGCATGCGGCCCATCATCGCCTCAAGAATATTAACGGGCAACCCCTCTTGCTTTGACGTAGAAACATATAGATCCGACGCCTGGAGCAACTCTGGTATATCCTTTCTATACCCTAGAAAATGAACTTGACTCTGTATACCATAGCGAGCAGACTGCTTGTGGATCTTCCCCTGCAGACTATCTGCACCAACCAGCAAAAGATGCATCGATGCGTCTTGCTGCAAGGTTGTCTTGAGCGCACTGAGGAGCCAAGACTGGTTCTTTCTTTTCGACAGCTCAGCGACGTAGATTATGACGAAATCATTTGGCTTAATGCCTAGCTTCGCACGTATTGCCTGCCGCGAGTTCTTGTTGATTGTAATGTCAAATCGCTTTGGATCCACCCCCACGCCCGGCACATACACCACGCTGGTGGCAAAGTGACGGTTGGCTCGGGCGTAGTCCTCAGCATTGATCGTGATGAGGACGTCAGTGTAGTGTGCCATGAGGCGCTCGATGGGATAGTATATCAGCCAATTAAGCAGCGGTGCACCCGTAAAGAAATGGAAGCCATGAGCAGTGTAGATCACCCGCGTGCCGCGCTGCCGAGCTTGCCGAGCGGCAAGGCGCGTCACCACACTCCCCACCGGTGTGTGGGTATGGATGAGGTCGTACTGCTCGTGGTCGATGATCTCCTTGAGCTGGCGATAGGCCCGGATATTGCTCAGTGTGAAGGGGCTGCGCGTAAATGGCACAACGAACTGCTTGTCGCAATCCTCAATCTGCTCCTCACCCATCGAGGCATAATGCACCTCGTACCCCTGTTCGCGCAGCATCCGCATGAAGGGCCGGTTGAACTTCTGGAAATTGGCGGTGTGTGAGGTGAAGAGGACTTTCTTCTTATTCGAGGGCATTATCGACCCCCGAGACTGTCCGTTCGCTTCCCTCTGTGTGGCCACTCATCATCAATACCGCTCCAACGGTCTTTATCATAATTTTGACATCGGTCAGGAAACTCAGCCGCTGCACATACTCACCGTCCATCTCGGCTTTGCGCTGGTCATCTAGGTCGTCGCGGCCATTCACCTGTGCCCAGCCGGTGATGCCTGGCTTGACGGAATTAGCGTGGTATTTTTGGCGCAGGCTAATGAGCTTCTTCTCTGTCTTGATGACGGGCCGCGGCCCAACAATGCTCATATCGCCTTTGATGACGTTGAGTAGCTGTGGTAGCTCGTCGATGGACAGCTTGCGCAGCACCCCACCAAGCGGTGTGATGTAGCTATCTGCATTAGTAAAACTGTTGGTTGGCATATTCTTTGGTGCTTTTGTAGACATAGTCCGAAATTTATAAACTGTAAACAGCTGCTTATCTTTGCCAAAGCGCTTCTGGCGGAATAAGGCCGGCCCTTTCGATGTGAGGCGAATCGCCGCCGCGACCAGCAGCATTGGCAGCCCCAGAATCACCAGCGCAGCCAGCGCGATGCTCACATCTTCGATGCGTTTTCCGTATTCCCGATACATGGTATACCCCCTTGTTACCCTGTGTTGTTATCGTGCCGCGTACCCATGCGGCCGTATGCTTCAGCAAAAATAAGTTTTGTACAATGCTGCAGCTAGCGCTTAGCCTTGGCTGCTGTGCGTGCGGCTGTAGCGGCTGCTTCGGCCGCGCGCTGCGACTGTGCGTAGTCGTAGGCAAAGAACAATCCTACAATGGCAAGTAGCAATGCACCACCACCACCGAGTGCCATTGCCTGCCCAAGCCCTATGCTTGCTGGTGCGCTTGGCGTATTGACAGCGTCGACTGTTTTGATGCTAATTTTGGTCTTGCCATACAATGCTTCCGTCTGCTTTTCAAACTCGGTAATCGCCTGCTTGAGCAAGGTTTCGCTCATCTTGGGCTCACCAGCATTCATCGAGACAGTGATGATGTCGGTGTTCTTTATCTGCTTGGCGGTTGTGTTAGCCAGCAGTGTCTCGTAGCTCCCCTTGTATTGGGCACGGTCGATCACTGGGTCGAGCACCCGCCGTGAGGTAAAGAGTGTTGTATAGTTGGTAAGCGTAATGGTATTTTGACCCTGCTGTACCCCTGTTAGGAGCAACGTTGCGGAGCTTTTGTACTGCGGCTGCTGGATGGACAGCACATAGGCTGCGCCCAGCCCAACACCAACGAGAATGGCAACAATCATCATCGGCCACTTTCGTGCATAATATCGTGTTAGTTGGTAAAAATTGATTGTTTCCACAATGCCCCCTGTGCGTTATGTTCTCATATTGTTTGTCCCACCTATGTTCGACTATAGCATACATTTTGCCGAGCTCCAAGCATATCTTGCAACATATGGCGATCATACATTTATAGAACAGAGGTTATGCCATAAATTGTTGTGGAAAATTCAGCAGCGTCTTGACTCAATTATAATGATATAATAGCGCTATAGAGCAATAGTCTTGATATAATTCAAAACGTAAGGATCATCCATGACAAACTCAACACCAACTAAACTAACTTTTCCAGAACTCTTACATTGGATAAACCTCATCACAAAACTTCCGTGGGATGCCGCAGGTGATCCTCAAACTATCAATCATGCCGTCAAGGAAGTTCAAGACAACTACCCATTCAGACTAGAAACGGTTATTTCGGACAGTATAGATCCTTTTCTATGTCACGACGGGATAGACGTCAATCGTCTCAGTTCGACTCTAGCAGTTGTTGCACATTGCACTGAAACTGGCCAAGACCAAGAAATGGCTATCGACCTATTTGCAGAATATGTTCAAAAGCTACGAAGTACGTGGCCAAAATCACCGCTCCACCAGGAAACCGGAGACCGTTCATATGCACTATGGCAAGGTCCGCACAATTGCTTCGTCGAAATAGTCCACCCTCATGGTTGGCCTCCGCTGCTCATTGTGAGTCCACGAAGCGCGCGACTTGAGCAGGGCGGAATAACGCTCAACGAGTTCATAGGAGACTATATCTTCAGCCGCGTATTTCCCCTGCGCGATCTTGGCGTCATCAAGACTGCTATCCCAAGCAAAGCGTTTCGGAAGGACGGCAAAGACTATGCCTTGCGTCGAGGTGACGATCTAACATGGGACGCGTTCGAAGAACAGCTAGCCCTCACAATCTCAAGGCTCCCCCGGCGTTCTTTTCTGATCATAGCTGATTCGCAGAGCCCAGACCATCTTCCTTTCGTCCAATTCTGCATCCACGACAATCTATCGCTCGACTATGCTGTAACTGCCGAGCTTACTGGAGAAAATATTGGGAAACGCAAGGCACCATTCACCACCGAGCAACGCCAAACGCTCAACGGCCTTGGATTTGCTCGCAACGATCCAACAATTCCAAACTGGAGGCGCGACTGTCAGTGGCCGCTCCACAGCAAAGCGATCGCTGACATAGCACATGCTTGCGTTATACGGCTGCGGGACATAGGGGCAGTCAAAGCGCCAAGCCAACTGCGTTACTGGGGGTGGGTAGACCCAGAAGACCCTAACCCCTACACACCTGATGATCAGTTGGATCCTGGTACTGATCGGTTGATACCCTACCGTCTTGGACTTGATTACGAAGCGTTGGATTAGAGGCAACAAGTGAGTAGCTAGTACAACTCCTCGCTCTACTCCCCACTCTCTCCACCCTGATACTCGCTCAGGGTCACGCGCACGACGCGCTCTTTGCCGTCACGGAGGATGGTGAGGGCTACGACATCGCCAGGCTGGTATTCGCCAATCAGGCTCGAGACGTCGCCTTGCTTACCCACGACGAGGCTATTGATCTTGGTAATGACATCCTTCTCGCGGAGGCCAGCTTTATCAGCTGGGCTACCTGCTACAATCGCGCTTTTGTCGCCACTTGTCATCACATACGCGCCTTCCTTCGCCGAAGCACCGACCTGCTTGGCAACATCCGGCGTGAGCATTACATAGCGCGCCCCAAGGTAGGCTCGGCGCACGCCTTTGCCCGCCAGAACCGACTTGAGCGTCCCCTTCATCGCATTGACAGGAATAGCAAAGCTAATGCCCTGAGCGTTGGTGGCCACCGCTACATTGATGCCAATCACCTGCCCCGAGCGGTTAAGCAATGGCCCACCAGAATTACCAGAATTCACGGCAGCATCGGTTTGGATAAGATCAGTTAGGCTTTCCGTTCGCTGGGTGCTATTGCCCGATGTAGAGGCTGTCACGGGTCGCCCTTTGCCAGAGATGATGCCGCTGGTGACGGTGTTTTGGTAGCGGCCCAATGCGTTGCCGATTGCCACGACCGACTGGCCCACCCGCACTGTTGCTGAATCACCGAGCGACAGTGGTGTGAGTACTGTATTGCCCACCTCGAGCTTGAGGTAGGCAATGTCATTGAGTGGGTCCTCACCCACCACCCGGACGTCATCATAGCGCGTGCCGTCCGAAGCAATGACACGGATAGAGCTTGCCTTAGACACAACGTGCTTGTTTGTGACGATGTAGCCATCTTTGCTGACAATAATGCCCGTACCCGCCGCCGCTGATTGGCGAGTGGTGGTGCGGAGCGATGATGATTCTTCGATATTGGTGATGATAGACACGACGCTCTTCGACGCTTTGTCGGCGACATTAGCTACTGCAGATTCATCGGCGGTGGGAGCGAGGTTACCATCGGTGCTAACCTGGTCACGCTCAGTGACGGTCGCATTGCGATCAATCGCCCGCAAATAAACCCACATTGCCATTGCCACAACGAAGACAAGGGCAAGTGCACCCGCTGCAATAATAGACATGATTTTTGATTGACGCATGGCACGCGCCGCCCGCTGGTCTTGCGCTGTCATCTGCGGTTGTTGATTCATAACCTCTTTTCCCCTTACCCTTTTCTCATTTGCCTCGGCTATGCAAGGCCAGTAGCGCTGAGGCTGTTAAACAACAGCAAAAGCGTCAGCACAAGCCCAACCGCCAGTGTCGATGGCAAGACAATATCTGCCCCGCGCACCACACCATGCTGATAGTAGCTATTATAGGCACGCTCACACACAAAGCCAAAGAGCACCAAAAAGAGCGGCAACTGTGCAAGCTTGATCGCCCCTAGGCCAGAGATGGTATAAGCAAACATCCAGTGGTAGCTCACCCAGCCAAGCTCCGCAAAGATCGTTGCGGTAATCAGCGCGTAGGTGCGCGTGAGTGGTTCCTCATAGCTACCGAGAACATGCCGTGCAGCACAGTACCCCAGTACCCACAGCGGTAGCACAACCAGGGCGGCATCCCACCGATAGGAGCTCATAGCAAGAGCCGTCGCCCCAAGAAAAACACCAACACCCGCCTGAATAGCCACCGAGCGGCGATCTGACCGTGGCTTGAGCACCACCAGCCACAGTGCATGCAGCACCGCCAAGACAACCTGCAGCCAGATCACTCCACTGGCGGCATACATCAGCATCACGACGCTAATGCCCACCGTGAGGTCGATCATATTTGCCACAATATTGGCAAGCCAAAAGCGTGGCCGCACTGCGAGCGCGCGCCATTTACTGGCAATCACCAGCGCCAACGCGAGCCAAGGCGACTGCACCTCTAGGACAATCAGAAACAGTAGCGTTGCGAGGCCAAGATTGAGCGCCACATAAACGACCTCACTCACCCGAGACTGACGATGTGTACCATGCAAAAAATCCATTGCCTTTTATTATACCATTTTGGGCGAAAAAATAAGAGCCTAGGGCGAGAATAATTCTTCTAGCTGTGATGGTTTCGTAGGTTGCTTTGCTACGCCTAAGTTTGCAGAGCCTCACCATAAGATCACACGCTGCTTCTCTCGCATTTCCTTCGGTGGAGCGTGAAATTTATTGTAATAAATGTACTTTTTTAGATAAGTGTAAGAGAGTTGATACCCAAGGAGCGCTAGCTCTTGTTGCAATTTATCAGAAGGAAGGTGAAACAAATACCGAGAGAAGAATTATGAAATTCAGGTAGTATTGGCTTTGTTTGACTCAACCATACTATACGTTCTATACTTACTATATATGACAAGCAAACTCCATTTTCGCAACACCAAGCAACACTGGGTGGCCGCCGCCGTCCTCGCACCTCTCCTTCTTATTACTGTACCGGTGACTGCCTTTATATTGGCTGGCTATATTGGCAGCGAGATGCCGCTGCGCTTCCCATCAGGTTCGTACAAAGAGGTGTTGAATGTACGGCAAGTGACCGATCGCAAGCTATTCGATGCAGTCGCTCAGTGCTTTGCTGGCCGCGGGTTGCCACATCGCATCATAAAGAACTCATCAATCCAGGTTCAGGAATCACTCTTTCGTACCAGCATCATGCGCTGCTATGACGAACTCAGCGATGCAAAGCTCTCCACCCAGGATCCTGAGTGGACGAAGACGCAGCAGTTTTGGCATGGGCGATAGTGGTAACTGCTTAGTAGATGTTTTGTATCTCGCAGCTAGTTACATATCTCGTCATATACAAAGTTAAGGTTTGATAATGTATTGAGCGATTGAGAGCGCTGTCTTATCTTAGCAACAGTAGTGGGGCTAATGGTCGGCAAACCACCGTCTTTACACTTCAACACATGGAATATAAGCCCCCTTCTCGCCCTCTTCCTCGACAAAGGAAGAGGGCTTGTTTATAATGGTGTGCTCTCGTTTTGAGAGTTAAGATCAATACTCTGTGCGGTTAAGCAACCACACTCTATCTAAACAAACTTATTAACTGATTAACCCACTCACTAATCACTAATCGCCGATGAAGTACCCGTCGTGGACTGGCCAACCACGACAACAAACTGCGTGTGGCTGCCAGTAATGACTGGTGGTATGCCAGTAGTAGCCTGAGCATGGTAGATCGACTCTAGCTTGGCCTTGGTGTGTGGCGCGCTAGCTCTCCCAGCCACTTGGTAGATCTTGTTACTCCCTGCGCTGCCGCTGCTTGGAGCATTATCAATGCTGTCAATGACCATACCAAGCTTCTCTAGCTTGTCTGCCTCGCGCTTGGCCACTCCTGATGCACCTGATGCATTGAGGACGACAACATGGGCCGACTCTTTAGATACCTCTGTGGCATTGAGCGTCTTGTTGATGTACGCTTGGATCTGGCTATAATCGTATGTGCCAGCTGCGGGTACGACCGAGCTAATACCACCAACCGTCTGCGCCACCACTAGGTCACCAACGGTTGTGTTTAGCAGGCTCACACTCTTAATAGCATCACTCTTAATATTTTGCCCCAGCGACATGAGTGTACGGATCTCACTTGTCTCAAAGTTGGTACGGAGGTTCTTGCCTAGTGCATCAATGATCCCCGTCACCGCACCAAAGTTCGTCAGGGTGCCAGCGCTCGTTGCCTTTTCTTTGATAGCCACGAGTACCTTCTGCTGGTTCTTCTCGCGGTCGAAGTTGGACTGCTCGAAGCCGTAGGATATACCCGAGGCACCGCGTGCCTGCGCTAAGTAGAGCGCATGCTCAGCATCGAGATTGACCGGTCCATTGGGATAGTCGATGAAGTGGCCATTCGGCGGGCAATTCTTAACCATCGTGGCATGGCTCGCACGAGGGTTTCCACCCCGACACTTCCAGTCGAAGTTGCCGTCCATCTGGCCACGGGGGTCACGGCTCTCAATTGTTACTTTGATGCCACCCAGTGCCGAGACGAGGTCGCGCAGCACGGTGTAGTTCACATGCACACTGTATTGCAAGTCCAGCCCCACGATATTGCCAAAGAACTTGCGTGAAGCCGCTTGGCGCTCATCCTCTGCCTCGGTGCTCGACCAATCGCTATTAACGCAGTTGAAGTACTCATTAATCTTACCTGCATTGCCTGAGTTACACGACCGGTGATATTTGACGTAGAGGTCGCGCGGGATGCTAATCATGTAGGCATCCTTCTTATTCTGGCTAATACTCAAGATCATAATGGAATCAGTCAGGTACGACCCCTCGTGGCCTGGGTCATCCTCCGATGTACCAAGCAAGAGGATATTACTCCGGCCATTGCTATCTGCCTTGAGCTCCTTTTGTTGAATCAAGCCAAAGATATCACCCTTAAAGATATGTGAGCTCGCCATAAAGGCCCGCCACAGCAGCATCGCACCAAAGCCCACACCAATGATGACGAGAGCGATGATAACACGCTTGATCCATTTGCGCCGCGTCGATTGCGGCTTCTTGCGACCCTTGCGGCCACGCTTGCCACTGCCCTGCTCGAGGTCAGCAAATATGTTATCGCTTGGGTTGATGTCGAAGTCGGTTAGGCTACTACTGGGGTTGTTGGTGCTGATAGACGCACTGCGGCGCGGTGTATAATTCCTTGGCTGCTCTGCTGTGGCCAAGCTGCGACTAGAGCCAGCCGTGCCCGTCATCGAGCGACCCATCCGCGGCATCGAGCCATCGGCACGCCGAAGCGAGCGAGGGCGCCTATCCACCGCCCCGCTACTTTGCGACCGAAAACCATCTATCGAATTGCGACCCGCCATAAACTCTCTCTACTATACTGGATCTGCCCCAAAAAATAAATACGAAACCGCACCCAAACTTGCACTTTGCAAGCCAAAAATGCCGCGAGAGACTGTGGTCGTGCGGCATCATACTACAAGCATCGACAAAAAGAAGTATTTCGCACAAACGGCAAAGCCCCGCCTCGCCCAACCAATATTTCGCCATAGTCTTGACACGCCTGTCATATATTGATATATATATTAATCTTTTGCGCCGACCCGCAGGAGATGGTACGTTTCCACCCAGAGTTATTAGAGAAAAAGAAAGTAGCTGATCATCATGATTGTCTGGCTATTCTCGGCATTTGCAGCGATTGTTGCAACTATTGTTGGACTCTTTATGGCTGTAGGCCTTGTGTTAGAACAAGATGACAAGGAAAGTAATCAATCCACCACAGTAGGATTTTTTACAAAGGTAGTCGCTACTATGCTTGTCCTCTACGGGGTAGCAAATGCGGTGCTATATACGATGTCCAGTTTTGATACCAAAACAAAGCGTGCCTCTGCTACTATTGCACAGGTCACCTCCCACTACGGGCTTGAGTCGGATACTCAATATCCGCTTAAGTTAGGTCAACGCTTTGCCGGTACGTCTGGCAGTATGGCAGTGAACGGGAACTTCTTCTTCGTTCATGGCAGTGGCTCATGGACGCCAGCTACCGCTATTTCTGTCGGCTTTGCATCGCAAGGCGAGAGCTATATCTTAGAGATCCCAACATCTAAGATAACGTTCGTTCAGTCTAATGAAGCAAAATCGTCGGTTAGTATCCATATCGACTCAGACGTGAATGCGGGCCACAATTATGTCATCAAAAGTGACTATAGTGCATGCCATGTGCGTGTCAGCTTCGGCTGGTGGTACTGCCACAGGACGCTCGAGAAGTCTTCTGTTAGCACCACGGATAGTGTAAGCCTACCTGAAGTTATTCAGGGAGCCTTTACAGAGGGCCATGCTCGCGCTACTATCACCCTTTCTCCCGAGCAATACAATTTGCTCCTCCGGGGCGGAAACCCCGCTCCGTCATCAACCTCGCGTTGAGCCTCACAGTATGCGCTCCGCTAGGTCGGTGGCGGAGCGCATACATTGCAATTATTCCTCCCCTCCGCCCGCAATTAGTGATATAATACTTCATGATGGAAGCAAGTTTTTTGACCCGCCACCCCAGGCTCAAGGATATCGGTGGCTTTGTAATTTTTGTGGTGTGCGTCATCGTTGGCACACTCCTTATCAACACCTTTGTATTTCGTAGCTTTAGCGTGACTGGCCCAAGCATGGAGCAGACGCTCTACACCGGCGACCGGCTAATTGTCAATCGCCTGCCCGTCACGATGGCACATTTGCAAAACAACTCATACACACCCAAGCGGGGGCAAATTATTGTCTTCAAGAATCCGCTCTACAGCCCAGGCAGCGAGGATATGAACCTCGTCAAGCGCGTCATTGCCTTTGCAGGCGAGCGCGTCACGGTCAAAGATGGGACATTGACTGTCTATAACAAAGAACATCCACAAGGCTTCCGCCCAGACGACAGCTGGGATGGCCCCGGCTCTCCCACCAGTGGCGACACAGAGGTGACGGTGCCCGAAGGATCGATTTTTGTGGCGGGCGACCACCGCCAGGGCAGCTACTCGCTCGACTCACGCAATGGCCTCGGCACCGTGCCACTCTATGATGTGATTGGCCCCGTTAGCCTGCGCCTCTGGCCACTGACGAAGGTCCAAGGGTTCCAGGTATAATATTACTAACTCATCTTGTTGCCTTTACTCTTGTATAGGAAATGGTTAGTTTAGTATTTAGATTTCCTCTTGTTCTTCGTTTGGTTTGAGCCCCATCATAGCCTAGCCAGCCACAAACTGAAACTGACTATTATCTCCAGACCTTTTCGTTCAGGATATGAATATTCTAGATATACATTCACTATTACAGAGAACTTGTATTGCATTCATCAGCAGTCTTTAACCACAATAAATAAACCTTCTTTGTCGTAAGAAGGTTTATTATATACTACTTTATCTTATTACTCCTCGTCCCGCATATGCTCAAGCAAACCAATAATCCGCTCGAAATCATCGTCGTTGGTGAAGCGGATAACGATCTGCCCTGCCCCACGGCGATTGCCACGGATCTGAACTGGCGCACTGAGCTGCTGCTCAAAGCGCTGACTAGCAGCCGCATACTGTGGCGGCGGTGCTGGGCGTTGCGCCTTAGCGGTCTTTTGAGCAGAGTCACTTGCCTCGGTGCGCTTGAGAATAGCGAGGTACTGCTCGATCCGCCGCGCGCTCCACTCTTCCTGAATAATCTTAGGCAAAATATCCGCAATCTGCGCTTCATCTAGGCTAATCAGTGGCCGGACTTGCCCCTCGCTCAGCTTGCCATCGACCACCGCTTGGCGCACTACCTCGGGCAGGCGCAAGAGACGCAGCGTGTTGCTCACCGCGCTGGGCGACTTACCGCCAACGCGCTGGCCGATCTGCTCAAGCGTGAGGTTGAACTGATCGCGCAGCTTGAGATACGCTGTGGCGGTTTCGATGGCGTTGAGGTTTTGGCGTTGGATATTTTCGATGAGAGAGAGCTCGAGCTTGTGCTGGTCAGACAGCGTGCGCACCAGTGCCGGGATCTTCTCCAGCCCCGCCTTGGTAGCAGCTCGGTAGCGCCGCTCACCGGCCACAATGACATAGTTGCCTTTGTTATCAGGGGTGACGACGATGGGCTGTAGCACACCATGGACACGGATGGACTCAGCGAGTTCATCGAGCAACGCTTCATCAAACACCCGGCGTGGCTGAGTGGGGTCGGGCATGATTTCTGCAAGTTTGATCTGGCGCAGGTCACTAATCCGGTCGTCTTGGTCGGCGGTTGGGTCGAACGATTCGTCCAGCAACTCCGCCGGAATCAGCGAATCAAACCCCCGCCCTAAACCTCGTTTTGCCATTTATACCCCCGTTCGTTCGATTATTTCTTTCGTCACGGCTTTGTATGCCCGTGCACCCCGACTAAAGCGGTCATATGCCCCAATCGGTGCACCATGGCTCGGAGCCTCAGCCAAGCGAACATTGCGCGGGATAGACTCCGCAAACACCTTCGCCGGAAAATGCTTCGCAATCTCAGCCAAGACCTGGCTCGAGAGCGATGTGCGACCATCTACCATGGTGGGCAGTACCCCAATAAGATCAAGTGTTGGGTTCATATTTTTGCGCACCAGCTTCATTGTCTCGAGCAGCTGCCCGAGCCCTTCCAACGCATAGAATTCCGCCTGGACTGGCAATAGCACATAGCGTGCTGCAATGAGCCCATTGACAGTGAGGAGACTGAGGCTTGGTGGGCTGTCGATAATGATATAGTCGTAGCCAGTCAGTTCATCGATCGCCCCTTTGAGACGGCTAAAACGGTGCTGCGCCTTGGCCAGTTCTACTTCGGCATTAGCCAGCTGCGGCAGGGCGGGTGCGATGAAGAGATTCTTGTGCTCGGTAGGCTGGATGATATCAGCAAGCTTCTTCTCGCTCTTGACGACCTCTGTCATGGTAGCGTCGAGCAGCTGCTTATCAATGCCAAGGCCGCTCGTGGCATTGCCCTGCGGGTCGAAATCGACGACGAGGGTTTTCTTGCCGGCCTTTGCCAAATAGTAGGCAACATTAATCGCCGTTGTCGTTTTACCAACACCACCTTTTTGATTTGTTACACAAATTACTGCCGTCATGTCCCGTATTTCCGTTTATCCTCTCCATTATAGCATAACCCACATTGGTTAGTGAGGCGAGGTAACAGAGTTATACACAGGATAAGGAGGCTTTTTCGCGTGATTACCTCTGTGGTGTTTACACCGACTGCCTAAGGCCTACCTCGCGCTACTTCACTATGCTACCCACTCGAGGGTTTTCTTAAGTCTGATCATATTATACCTTTGTGTTGAGAAGAAAATTCGCTACACCCCTCACACTCCTCTAGGGTAAGGTAACGCAATAGCGGCCTAAGAGAAATTAGCGTTGCATATCTAACGCAAAGCAAAGAAGGTTGGGTCATCAATCTCATCGTGCGCATGCGCTGAGGTTGCACTATCAGGCTGCTTGGCTAGTGGCACCGGGCCATCTGGCTGAGTCTGCGTAGTATGCGGCTGGTGGTGCAAGAGCTGCGCCGGGATTGTGGTGCGTGGCTTGGCATGCTGAATGGAGAGAAGTGATGGATCGCGTGGCACAGCTGACTTAGGCGTGGTGCTCGCTGGTTTTTTGCCTGGAGAAGGAGTGGCTGGCTTGGCAGCTTTACTGGGAGCAACAGGCTTCTTCACCTGCTTGCTAGATTGAGCACTTGATTGCCCAGTAGTCGCCTGCTCATCGCGTGCTTCGCCACCAGCTGGCTTGCGTCGGCGACGTCGACGGCGCTTGGCTGTACCTTCACCCGTAGTGGTGGCTGACGATGCCGCTGAAGTCCCCGTTTGACCTGCCAACGTTACACTCACTCCGGTACTGCCCGGGTGGATCCGCTCATTGATGGTATCCTCTACTGTTTGGCGCGACTGACTATACAGCTCGCGGCTATGCTCAATAATGCGCGACAAATGGCTCCGCTTGGCCTCAGGCAAATTAAGCGTAGTAGCACTAAAGGCTGGTGCCTTCTCGCCATTGATCACCATGTTGATGATGAAGTTGCGATTGTGCATCTGGGTGAGGTCGTTCTCCTCAAACTGCGGTTCAAACTGCTTGGCAAGAATCGGACTATCGTCTGGCGAGACGCGGAAGCTAATCATCGTCCCAACGTTGCCAAAGACCGCATCACGCACCGTTGGCTCCATCTGCGAGATATATTGATTAGCCACGGTGAGGTTAAGCCCATACTTGCGTGCCTCACTCAGGATAGTGGCAAAGCTATCAGTTGCGAAGTTTTGGAACTCATCGACATAGAGATAAAATGGCCGCCGGTCATGGATATCGAGGATATCGCTACGACTCATCGCCGCCAGCTGGATCTTCGTAACTAAGAATGAGCCAAGAATTCCCGCATTATCCTCGCCAATCAGCCCCTTCGACAAATTTACCACTAAGATCTTGCCCTCATCCATAATCTGGCGAATATTAAATGACGAGTGCGTCTGGCCAATAATATTGCGGATAATGGGATTCGCCGTAAAAGCCCCCACCTTGTTGAGTACTGGCGCGATAGCCTCCGTCTGGAACTTCTCCGACCAGCTGGCAAACTCCACATTCCAGAACTGCCGCACCACCACATCGTTGCAGTAGCCGATCGTCTCTTTGCGGAATTTTTTATCCGTCAGCATGCGGGTGATATCGAGCATGGTAGGCTCGGGCCGATCGAGCAGTGCCAAAATAGTATAGCGCAAAATATATTCCAGCCGCGGCCCCCAACTGTCGCCAAACATCCGCTTGAGCACACCAATCACCTCTGATGAGATTGTCGACTTCTGCGCTGGGTTGGTAACCTCCAGTGGGTTAAAGCCAATCGGGTGCTCGACGTCTGCAGGGTTAAAGTACACGACGTCATCTAGCCGTGCCTCGGGTATGAACTTCATATTCTCGATGGCAAAATCACCATGCGGGTCAATAATGGCATAGCCTTGATTATGATAAATATCACTCAAGGCAAAGAGCTCCAGCAGGCCACTCTTCCCCGCCCCCGTCTGGCCGATGATGTAGACGTGGCGCGAGCGATCGCTCCGCAGCATACCAAACTGGTGATTAATCCCCCGAAAGTTGGTCAGACCAAAGGCCGAGATCTTCTCGTCGTCAGCTGCATGACCAGTGAGGACAGGTAGGCGGTTGGGCGGTTCGGCGGTTTTGTTGCTTGCCCAGACGATATTGGGCGTCTCGACATTGGTGTGTGGCAAGTGAAAGACACTCGCCATCTCCTCAATATTGAGCAAAAAGCCACGGTCGGCAAAGAGACGCAGCTTATAGCGGTTGAGGTCTTCCTTGCGGAAGCTATCGTGACTCATGGTAAAACCATTGAGGTTGGTACTGTTATACTGCTTGAAGGTACCGATGATTGCCTGCATGCGCAGCCGCGCATCAGTAGTGCTATCGCCAAGATATGCAACGCGAATCTTAACCTGGTAACCCAACTTAGCAGCCTTTTTTTCGGCCTCGGCGATGCGGGTTTTGTCGCGATCAGAGAGCTCCGTTACTGTCGTCATATTGCCTTCGGGTGGTTGCCACAGCGCCATGAGGAACTGGCTAAACCACCGCGCCTTGGGGTGAAATGCTTCGCCAAAGAGCCCGCCACCGCGCACGCGCTTGACCCACGCATCGGATGCTTTGTGCCAGTCATCTGCCACAGGGCGTACTAAAATCTGAATCCAAATCTCATCATCCGTATCCTCCAACTTGGCTAATGTACCTGTAATGCCCGCCAGCGGATCAACCTCAAAGCTCTGAAAAGTCTTGATCGGCAAAAACTCACTCTCTGCCAGCACAACCTCTGCTGTATAGACAACATTGTGCTGCTGCTCGTGCGCTGTATAGTCGGCTGTGGCGGTGCGAATTTGCACCGTGGGATACTGCGAATAAATCTGACTCTCAACGAAGTTGCGTAGTGCACGCGGCGTCCAAACATAAAACTGAATCTGTCCACCGACTGACGCAATCTCAAAGCTGAGATGCTCTTGGTAGCCATCATTAATCTTGAGCTCGCGCGCATCACGCAAGATACCATGGAGGCTGGCAAACATTTGCTCAGCTGCTAGCTCAGACTTGTCATTGGCACGGGGAATCTCGAGAATAAGCAGCTCGCTCTCGACCTCGCGCAGCACATCAACCTGCCGGTTGTTGCGCCACGTCAAATAGCCGAGGAGGACAACCACTGGCACCCACACATACCACTGCAGAATAATCGTGAAAAACGTCGTAAAAAATGCCATAATGACACGCTTTGATTATAGCATGGGACATGTGTTTTGACAAGGTATGTACGCAATTTGTTCAATAGATTTGCTGAGACGACGAGAATTAGCCCATTAGAGAGTACTCTGCCCTACCCTGCGGCTACAAATTCACCACACCCGTCTCGACCTGCTCAGCCACAAAGGCAGCACCCAGGACACGCTCAAGACTGGAGATCATCTCATTTTCAACTGGTTGGCAGGTCGTCATCGTCACGTATGCCAGACCAGTCTCGGGCCAGGTGCGCGCTGCGATATGTGCTTCGGGCAAGAGAAGCGCCACACCAATGCCATACGGTACATAGTCGTGGCTCACCGAGCGCACCGCCGAGAGCCCCGCTCGCCAGGCAATCTCGCGCAATGCTTGCTGCACAACAATCCGGCTATTGAGGCACACTGCGCTCCCACCGGTGATTTTAAATGTCATTGTTTGCAGCTGCTCTGCTTTCATGGAGATATTTTATCATATTTGCGGCTATTTCTGGGGAGAATTATAGCAGGAGACAATAGCAAAGACGGCACCAAATATATACTTCAGAACCACCCTTAGCAGTAGTTCTTCCTCTATTACTTCATTTGGACAAGCGCAAAAGCTCACTGGTATCAATAAGCATTTTGCGCTGGCTCTGGGAGATTGATGTTGGGGGAGATATTCCACTCCCCCAAGCAGTAAAATTGACGATTTGTCCTGCGATGCTATACTAGCATTATGATTGATACACTCACGAATACCCTCACCAAACTTTGCCAACCTCTCCCCCGCATGGGCGCTGCCATGAAGCAGTGGTTTCGTGATAACCTCTGGGTTATGATGCTGCTGGTTGCGGTTGTTAATGCTGGGTACGGAATATCCTTACTTATCCAACTATATCAGGCTTTTACATCAAAGGTGAGTACTTGGCTGATGATGGTTGCGCCACAAGCATCTTCGTCGCTGACTACGCGGCGGGTGTATCTCGTGGTGGCATTGCTGTGTGTTATTACCCAGGCAGTCATGGCTGGTGTTGCGGTGCTCCCCTTGCGCGAAAGGCGCAAACAGGGGTGGGTGCTTGCGGTGTGTAGTATGCTAGTGACTGGCCTCTTTGCGATTATTGGCCTTATTCTCAATATATTTATGATGCCACTGGCCGTGCTGGTGTCGCTCGTGTCGCTGCTGTTTGCACTGGCGGCGCTGTATGTTGCGCACGAAGTGAAGGATGAATTTCAGCGCTCGTAGATTACACACCTGATACCTTGGCTACTAGCACTTGAGGGCTTCACTCCCTCTACTTACCTCACACTTCCCGCTCGTGCAATGAGAGAATGAATGTCTCTATTGAGTTATTCATTTCGCATGCGAAGCTAGAGAACTTATTTGCCTGGTGACAGGCTACCATTTCTTCAAATGAACAACAAGAAAGAAGGTTAGTGGGCAATACTATAAAGCCGATCGGTTCCGGTGCAAACAGCTTGAAAACCACCTCTGCCTGTGCTACAGTATCTACAGCAATGGGGTGTCGCCAAGTGGTAAGGCAACGGGTTCTGGTCCCGTCATGCGGGGGTTCGAATCCCTCCACCCCAGCCAAGCTGTATAACAGAGTGAGTGACAAGGTTCCGTGATCTTTAGCTACCATGAATAACTACCTCTGTTGTAAAGCTTGGTCAAATAGGAATTATCGTCCAGTCCGGAGCGGCTGGACGGTTTGTTTTGTGATTTGGTTCTGTGACTTTCTGCTAGTATCCGCTATTTGACATATAATAAGTATCAATGAGTAAGAGCAGCGATAAAGAGCTATACATGCAGTGCCGTGACGCATATCGTGAATGGCTTGCAGATCAAAAAACAGATGATCGCCTTGTGGGCGTGAGATCTCCTGGATGGTTTTATGGCCCCTACAATATTCCCGCAGAGTTGCTGTTTCGAACACTGCACAAAAAAGTCAACGACAGAATCGCGATGCGTGCCGAATTTGACAGTAAGCTTCTTAATATGGTCTACAACAATGATGAATATGATAGACGGGCGCTAGCGGTAAAGCCGCAGCACCAACAGAACAAGACCTTTACAATTTACTTTCAGATATATTTTCTATCAAAAAGCACAAAAACAGATTTATTTAAAACACGGCTTACGCTTTCCGGCATTAAGTTTACCTGGTGTAGTGAGCGCGATTTTTGGAGGACAGTAAAGAAGACTGGTGATATAAGAGAGTATCGATGGCGTCGGAGTGAAGTATTTCCGAAGCTTGATAACGGGTCTAATACCTATACTGTTAAGGCTAAGGTCGCCAATCGCAATATGGAAGCGGCTGTTAATAAAGCCGCCAGAACCTTTCAGGGATTCATGGACTGTATTAATGTTGTACAAGTATTTAATTATCAGGAGCGCAATCTGTTGTATGGTCCGAGCAGCAATAAGACGGCTATAAGTAGTGTCGGCATATTTATAGCCGAGAGAGACGGCAGGGCTGAAATATTTTGGTCTACAACAAGGAGACATGCCCTGCCTTCAGAAAAGCTTAATGCTCTAGATACTGGCAAAAAGGGCTTTCTTAGGGTCTTGCTGAGGGCATTTCAGGATAATAATTTTGCCGCTGCTGAGCGGTTGAGGTGTGTTGTTATGGAATTTGCATCTGCACTGGACGCGGAAGATGTAAATCTTGGCTTGTTGGGGTTTTAGAGGTGTCTAGAAATTACCACCAGAAAAGCAAATGGCCAAACTCGCAGAGAGGCTGAGGTATTGGATATATTTAAAAATTATATCCCTGGAGAGAGATATTGGGAGCAGCAAGGATTCCTGATAAAGGAGACTCGTAATATCTATGTCCATCAGGGTGTCTCTAGCACGGGAGGCGCCCCTGACTACTACCTAAACTGGTCCAAGCAGTACGCTGAAGCTGCTATTAGAATATTAATCTGGCTTTATAATAATTGTGCAACATGGAGAAGTGACGATGATATAGATATATTTTTTGATCACTATAGCCAATCAAACCGCAAGCTTGAACTGGCTGAAAAGATATTAAGGAGCCGTAGCGTTCGTGTTGCACAGCCGTGACTTATGAGCTTCTGGGGCCTCTATTCTTTCGCTTCTCGTCTTTTGTTAAATAAATAGATAAATTGTTTTACCATAGCTTCCTTAAATTCGGGTGATTTCTCATTTCCTACCTTTGCGATAGTATGAATATCACGTACCCTCGGACGCTCGAACAGGACAAGGTCTGACTCCTTCGTATTTATTAGGTTGCCATATCGCGGATCAGACGTGATAATTTGGTGTATAGTATCAATGCTAATAATAGCATCTATACTGAGTATTGCGTCTAGTGTTAAATCTCTATATGTATGGTTACTTTTTCCTATAGTGTGCCAGACTCCTGCAAATTGCAGTACAAAGCTTATCGCGTCATCTGCTGACTGTATCTTCTTCCCTAGATATTGACCAGTTTCCTCTCTACTGGAAAGCTCGGCCCATCTTGCGTACAGTCGTATAGACGAGCCACCTTGACTAGGCGACGGCAACTTATCATTGTCGGCGAAGCGCCTGATAGATCGCAGCACGACAGCTTTGTATTGTTGCATCTGGGATCTTTCCAATTTAATTGAATGACTACCCCTTCCTGTACCATAATGGATCACGTGGTCCATAGTACGCGAGAACGTATCTATCCTGGCCCGGCTGGAAAGGTGCCGGAGGATAGCATACAATCATAGTACAATAGTAATTATGCTAGAAGAAAACATCATCCACAAAAAATCAGCCGGCGGAATAGTTTGCTGCTCAAAAGGCAAGATCCTCACACTAAATGTAACCAAATACGGTGAAATCGTATTTCCAAAGGGGGCCATTGAGCCTGGTGAAAGCCCAGAAGAGGCAGCAGTTCGCGAGGTTTTAGAAGAGACTGGCTATCATGTTAAGGTTAGAGCTCCGCTTGGTGAGGTGTCCTATGAATTTGACGAGGACGACGGCAAGCGATACCGAAAGACGGTTTATCATTATCTGCTGGAATTGGTGGACGAAAACGAAGCCCCAGAGCCCAACCGAGAAGAGCACGAAAATGATGAGGGTATAGAAAATTTGTGGCTTTCGATCGAGGACGCCAGAAAGCACTTGACGCATGAGGACAGTAGACAGAAACTCGAGGATGCGATTACTCTATTGAGGAGCTTTCATCCTTAGAGCGAGATATAGCGAGAGATATGCCACATAGGCCCAGTTCTCTTGCGAATATTTCGTCAAATTCTGGTATCTATAACTCTGGCCTTTTAATGTTACGGTATATGGATCTCTCCATCGAAATGGTGTTTCAGGATAATCGAAATCTGTTCTACTTACTATATACTCGATCGCCTCCAGGCGCGTCATTGGTGTAGGTGTCGGCTGCTGATCATACGTCAGCAATCGAGGGGGGTAGTTTCATAGTGTATTGTCATATATGTATAAAACCACACCACTTGCCATAAAGCAATAGCAAGAGGACAAAATGGCGCCTTAACGCCGTCGGCGCGAACGCACCACAGCGTGCCCTTTGCCAAAGTAGGTGCGGCCAAGCCACTTGTGCCCTTCGATAATCGCAAGTGGGACGAAGAACGCCACAATCCAGACGAAGACGCCATCGCTCCACGAGATAGGTGCCACATGGAGCCACTGCTCGAGCGGCCCAAACAGCGCGACCAGCTGGAGCACAATCGACACTGCCAAGCCACCATAAAATGCCGTGCTCCACCGCCGAGCGCGCTGCCAGACGGGCTCGTAGTCGCTGCGGGCAGCGAGAGCGCTGGCCCACTGCATCACCACCAGCGCACAAAAGGCAATAGTGCGCGCATATCCTTCGCCGTGCGAGTGATAATACATGCTGTAGAGCCCCAATGTAATAACCGCCATCACCACCGCGATGAGCCCAACCCGGCTCAGTATAAAGCGACTAAGTAGTGGTGCCTTGGGGTGGTATGGCGATCGACGCATTGCTTGAGGCGAACCTGGCTCGACGCCAAGCGGAATAACCATCGTTGTATCTGTCACCAAATTGACCCACAAGATCTGCACCGGCAAAAGCGGGATAGGCAAGCCCACCAGCAGTGAACCGATCGACACTAGCACCTCGCCTAGGTTCGTCGCCAGCAAATACACCACCATGCGCTTGATATTAGCGTAGATCGTCCGCCCCTCGTGCACAGCACTAATGATGGAGCGAAAGTTGTTATCAAGCAAGATAATATCACCAGCATCGCGCGCTATCTGTGCCCCCGAGCCCATCGCAATGCCGACGTTAGCATTGGTCAGCGCGGGGATATCATTGACGCCGTCGCCCGTCATGGCAGTGATGTCTGTTGCATTAAGCGCTGTGAGGATGCGGTGCTTGTGCTCTGGTATGACCCGTGAGAAGACGCGCGCCCGGGCCACCACAGTAGCCAGCTCACCGTCGCTTAGTTGGTCAAGCCGCCGGCAATCATATACCTCATCACGCCCCCGTACAAGGCCAAGTTGCCGCCCAATCTGATACGCCGTCTCAAAATGATCGCCAGTAATCATCCGCACTGTGATACCCGCTTGGCGTGCCCGAGCAATCGACGGCCGAGCCTCTGGCCGCACACTGTCTGCCACACCAACCAGCCCTACAAACTGCAACCCCTGACGGGCTGGCAGCTGCTCCAGCGAATCAATCGGCGCACGAAGCGCCGTATACGCCAGTGCAATCACCCTATACCCCTGCCCCGTGAGCTGCTGCAAAGCCTGGAGCGTCGCGCGCTTATCTGTGCTGGAAAGCCGCGCATGGCGAATAATCGCTTCTGGTGCACCCTTTACACACAAGCGATATTGCCCAGTGCCGACTGCCTGGAGTGTGCCACTCATCGCCAGCTTATGTTCAAAAGGAAAGAGCGTCAAACCTGTTCGGCGCTGCGGCCGCGAGACGCGCTGCTCGTTGCAATAAGCGGCAAAGGCTCGATCGAGTGGATCGTACATCTTGCTTCGGCTATTGGGCAAGGTGCTGCCAGCTAGTGTCTGGAGCAGTGGCTCGGTGCGATTGCCTGGCGCCCAGATGGCTTGGACAGTGAGCTTATTGCGCGTGAGGGTGCCCGTCTTGTCTGTGGCGATTGTCGTCACGACGCCAATTGTCTCAATTGCTGCCATCGTCCGCACCAACGCCTTGCGTCGCGCCATCCGCTGCATGCCAATAGCCAAAATCACCGAGATTGCCACTGGCAGCCCCTCCGGCACTGCACTAACGGCAAGCGCAATCACAAACTGCAGCGCTGCGGTGAATTCCATGCCACGCCATAGCGCTAACCCCAGCGTTACCACTGATGCCACCAACACAACGACGATGATTTGACTTACCAGCTTATTGATCGTGCGCTCCACTGGGCTCGCCTCACGTGGGCGACTCGAGAGAGCCGCTAGCTTGCCATACTCAGTTGCATTTCCGGTTGCCGTCACAATAGCAAGCGCACTGCCACCAATCACAAATGACCCCTGATATAAACAATTCCGCCGCTCATAGAGCGCCGTTGCCATGGGGAGAACCGCACTATTTTTCTCGATCGGGAGCGACTCACCCGTCAGCTGTGATTCATCCACTCGGAGTGAGCGCGCCTCGAGCACCCGCGCGTCAGCCGGAATCTTATCACCCTCTTCCACGATGATCACATCACCTGGCACCAGCTGCTCCGCATCGAGCGATTGTTCACCTTCATGCCGACGGACACGCACCTGCAAGGGAGCGTGCTTTTGCAGTGAGCGAACGATGCGCTCGGTAGAGAGCTGCTGCGTATAATCGATCAGTGCACTCACCACAATAATCGCCAAAATAATCAGCCCGTCCACCACCGCCTGGTGGAAGAAACTAATCGCCGCTGCCGCAAACAGCACCAGCATAAACACCGAGCAAAATGGCTTGATGAGCCGCCGCCACAGTGGCTCATGCACAACGCGGATGATATTAGGGCCGTAGTGTTCCAGCCGCTCAGCCACAGCAGCGTCATCGAGACCACGGACGCCAGACGATAGGTCGGCCATCGTCTGCTGAGGGGTCTTGGCATGGTATGTCATAATAGATCTATTATAGCACACCAAGCATAAGCATTCTGGACAAATCACTGTACATCAGCGTATACTAGAGCCATGACAAAAGCTCCACACACCACTGTAACCAAAACCAAGGCAGCAGCCAAAAAATCATCGAAGCGCACTAGTGCATCAGCCACTCACCCCTCATCACGTCAAACCAAGCAACCCAAGACGGTCGACTACTACCCCAACCGCATGACTATTGCTGTCTCAGTGCTAGCTGGCACAGGACTTGTCTTGCTGTGTTTGATGGTGCGGATGACAGTGATTGTAGAGTAAGCACACTAAAGTAACCAGGCCACCCGTAGTGATATTTCATTTTCAATGAAAAATACCACACTTTTTACAGACAAGAGTTGATAACCCGGCCGATTAATAATTAAAGCTCTCTCGGTTATGGCACAGTGTGTTATAGTATGCTATAGTGTGTCATTATGACACATCGTTTTTCTATTTTTCAGGGGCGGCGGCGCCCGATGCTTTTTGTTGCACTTGGTGTGAGTATTACCCTGCTTGTAGGGAGTGTTATTGCTCTCTATTTAGTATCGCAGCCAAGTGCTCAGTCACCCAATGGCCGCAAAAAAACAATCGACCTTCTTACCAAGACAAATACCCAAACGCAGCAGCGTCGCATCACCTCACAGTTGGGTTTTAGTCTAGAGTACGACCCAGGAGTTATGACAGCAGAGGGGATTGTCCAAAATCCCAACAGTGAGCCAGGAACATTTCAGGGACAAACATATAATGGCGATCAACTCCAAGAGGCACGCAACTACGGCATCATTACCCTACACCTCACTAACAAGACGTCTAGTACACCACAGCCAGCCGCTGCGCAGCAGTCACAACTTACTATTACCGCTAACCGTAACAAAAATTACTTCGGTAGCAAAGACAGCATCCCTGAGTACAAGGGGAAGTCTAACCTTGACATCATCACCCAAGAGAAACGCAAAAGCCTTGCTCATGCTGGACGTGATGATGAGATCAACGAACGCGCTATTACTATCGCAGGCAAAAAATATCGTGAGCTTCACGTCAAACATCGCCTCAAAGCTCTTAATGGTCAGCTCACTATCTGGCGACAATCCTACTACTACCTAACCGTCCAGCACGACCGACCATACTGGCTTGCCGTAACCAACCTACCTGCCAATGACCGCGATGCGCTCACTACCTGGCAAAATGTAATCTCTCGCGTCTCCTACACGCAGCCACAGGACGGTGCGCTATCTTCTAGCCAGCCCGTGATCGCACGCCTAGCTGCAGCCAATACACCAACCGACACAGCTAACATCCACGGCACAGTCGGCGACGACATTATGCTCAGTGTGGTAGCAAAAAATCAGTTAGCAACAGTTAGAGTTGGTGCAATGCGCTGTGCTCGCCTCACCTTTCGTGTCCAGAGTAATACGCTCACACTAGCAAAGGCTTGTAATGGTGGCATTGGGAGTGGGTCGATTGTGTCATCGGATGGCGTTGTTGTCACTAATGGTCACGTTGTCGAAACAACCGATACTGATCTCCTTGCCAACGCCTTCCCAACCTCCCAACAAGAGTGGGATAACTATGTCCAATTTGTCACTGGAGCGGGTTATGCAACTGAGACGCAGATACGCGAGCTTATCAGCCAAGTCGAAAACGATGATATGGCTGCCGCCCAAAAGCTTATAGCCTATCTGCAGCTTGTGCCAAAATCTAACATTACAGTAAGTAACAGTCGCACCGACTACGTTATCCAGACATCTGATGATCCAATCCGCCTTACAGAAGAAAACACCTGGCAAAAATCTGCCACCAACAAAACTGCGACACTCATTGACAAAGAAGTTGATACAGGTGATGTCGATCTCTCGTCTCGATATACCGACGTTGCACTCCTCAAGATGAGCGGTACATTCCCAACGATCCAACAGCTGTCGTCGCTCAGCTCAGTCCAAAACGGCGACCGCATTACTGCAGTAGGGTACCCAGCGCTTGTTGATGGTGGCATTAGTACTAAGCAGTCTCGCACCATACCCACCGTTTCTACTGGTACAACAAGCAGGACAATGCGTGATGGCGGCGGGCACTCGCTTATTTTGACTACTACGGAGATCTCTTCTGGCAGTAGTGGCGGCCCTGCTTTTAATGCGAAGGGTGAGCAAGTTGGTATCACAACATATGCGCGAGAATCATGCACGAAAGAAGAATCGTGCTTTGGTAGCGGTATTGCCCGAGATGCACAAGACGCACAAACTATGGCAACCAAGCAGCGTGTCTCCATTGCCACTAATGGTGAACTCGCCAAACTATGGCAGATGGGTATCGATGAATTTGTTGCTGGGCGCTACAGCACTGCAGCACGGTCATTTAGTAGCCTCAATAGCAAATACCCAGGTAATTATCTTGTAACAAAATTCCTATCAACCGCTCAGAATCAACCACGAGATGAAACCGACCAGACTACAACACCTAGCCCAGATGCTCGCAATACAGACCCAAGTACAAACCCTGATACTAGCATCAATTACTCCTACACTCCGTTCACATCAAGCGAACACAGCACAATTGTCATACTTATCATCTGCTTCATGGTGATTGTCGTGATTGCGATTGCAATAATTGGCTTCGCTATCTGGGCTGGCACCCGCAAGAAGAACTCTACTCAGCCGCGTTATCCCTACCCATTAGGGCCAACAGCGCAGCCTGGGCAACCACTCGTTGGCTACACAAGTCAGCCACAACCACCCGTCCAGCAACCATATTATCCGCCCCAGTCTCAACCTCAGTCATATCCACCAGCTCAGCAAGTTACACCAGCGCAGGCGCCTATGGTGCAGCCAGCAACACAGTCTTCATCACCAACTGATCCACTACCGCCACAGCAGCCGCAGGCTACTCAACCCTCAGCACCGACTGAGTCATCTACTTCCGCCCCATTCAAGTAATGATAGAGTCAGCCACCAGCAAATTGTGGTATACTAAAGATCATGAGAGTACGAATAGAGATAGATACAAAGACCTTTGTGCGGTTTTGGCTGGTAGTAATTGGTTTTGCATTTGCAATTCTCGCGATTTATCTGGCGCAGACTGCCTTGATTATGATTGGCACAGCGGGGTTCCTCGCGCTGGCGCTCAATGGGCCGGTCAATGCCATCGTCGAGCGCCTGCCTAACCGCAGCCGCACACTCAGCACCGCACTTGCCTTCATTAGCATTGTGGCGCTACTTGGAGTGGTTCTTGTGCTCGTGGTACCACCTATCGTCCAGCAGACAAGCAAGTTTGTCGACGCCCTGCCGGGGATGGTCCATACAGCGGGCGAGCAGTGGCATAGCTTTGGTGCTTTTGCCGAGCAGTATCATATCCAAGCGCAGGTGGATCAAGTAGTAGAGAGTGCTCGCAGCAGTGTCGAGTCCTGGACGCGTGGCCTTAGCGGCAACCTCCTTGCCGGTATTAGCTCCGTCTTCTCTGCAGTCGGCTCAGGGTTCTTGGTGCTCGTCCTCACCTTCTTGATGCTGACGGAAGGGCCAGCCTGGGCAGAGCGCTTTTGGGGGCTCTACCGCGACCAATCTACGATGGAACGCCACAAGAAGGTCGCCCATCGCATGCATGCTGTGGTAGCAGGCTATGTGACGGGACAGCTCACCATCTCGGGCATTGGCGCCCTCTTTGCTGGGGCAGCAGTCTTTGTGCTGAGCCTCTTTTTCTCGGCTATTCCGAGCAACCTTGCGCTCGTCACGATTGCCGTTACCTTCGTCCTAGCGCTCATCCCTATGTTTGGTGCCACGATCGCTGGGGTAATGATCTCCCTCTTGCTTGCCTTTAATGCCTTGCCAGGTGGCCTCATCTTTGCGGCATTTTTCATCATCTACCAGCAGATCGAGAATAACTTCATCTCGCCCACCATTCAGTCGCGCAAAATTGATCTCACGCCACTAGTTGTCCTTGTTGCCATCACCATCGGTCTCTATATCTTTGGCATCATCGGAGGCCTCATCTCCATCCCCATCGCTGGCTGCTGCAAGGTCCTGCTAGACGACTACCTCGAGCACAACGCCCGCGCCCGCGAAGAATCTACCAAGCCACTGGCCAAGCTGGTGGAGAAGATTAAGGGCGAGGGATAGAAACCTCACAGCGAGAGCCACGCCAGTAAGAATCTTACGATATATCTACATATAAGTTAGCGAAGAATAAAGAGTTAAACGCTCTAACTAATAAATATTTCCTGTCCAGGCCGTGGATGTGTAACCCTCTCGACATACCCATCAAAGAAAAAGGGAATATTGTCCTCATCACCATTATCAATCCGCCCCTTAGCCTTACTGCACGCACCAAGAGAAACACTATACTCTGGCTCTCCTGTCACGATTGTCGGCTCATTCCACTCAGTAATCCACGCGTAGCGTCCACCGAAGTTTCGCTTGGCAACCTCAAGGATATAACAACCTGCATCCATCGCTACCGCATCTTTTGTCTCAAGAATAAACATATGGTTCTTTGATGTAGTATCGACAGCTTCTCGATAGAGTACATCAAGCACATCATCCACCACTGCAAGACTCTTTACTGAATAATCAAGCATACCATGAAGGTCATGCCCCAGTACTTTTGACATATAGTCGATGAAATACTGTGCATGCTTCTGTGTGTATGCTGCAAGCTCGCGTTGACTATCTGATTGGGTATTATTGTCTGGATTCGTTGGCATATTATTTTTCTGCTGTGTAATAATCTATAATAACTCTGGTCGCCTCAACGCCATCTCAATCCCCAAATCAACCTCGAGTGGATCCTCGCCCTCATCCAGTTCATCTATTTCTTCTGCGGAGTAGTACCGACCCTCTTCTAGCTCTTCGGGCGCGCGCCACGCGTAGTACGTCAATGCAGTTGGTTGACTGACCTGAAGGATGTCACGCAGGATGTGGATCGATTGTGCTGCGAGTGAGGCATACGCCGAACTGTATGTTGGCAGCGGGAGATGGCGCGAGTAAACTTCAATATTACTACCCCGTTGCCGTTCCCAACCGAGTGAAGTATTGATAGCAGTGCATCGAGTTGATATATCCTGAAACTGCTGAGACAGATGCAGTTCACAGACAAGCGATGTCCCGCTGGTTGCATACTGAAGATATGGTGTCGTATTTTTCGCTGGAATGTCGGGGATCAGTGTGATGTGCACGCGATCGCCTGCCAGCATGAGCGCATTCTTTAACTTATTCTCAAGTATTGTCCAAGTGGATTGTTGCATCTTAACACTTCTAAGCTAGACGTATATTAAATGCTGTTCAGTACCCTTGTGAACTGCGGTGAATGGATATACAGCGCGATACCTGCATATCTATTCGCAATTTGAAACTCGCAGCCATTTGCTGTATTCCATGTCGCAACTTCACGTTCCGTCTTGCGAGAAATTCGGGGACGACCCCAAGCGGCAGTGCCAGCTTCCACATAACCGACAAAAGTGTCGTTCATAAACGCATTACGGTCGACCGACTCCGTTGTATCGACGTCTGTCAAGCTCCAGGATATCGTGTTAAGCCCAGCGGTCGGGTCAGAAATAGTTGCCGATAGTCTTGGCTGGTTAACTGGAATATCTTTGGCAATACTACTCGCGTCACTTTCATCCCAGCCCAGTGTTTCCATAGCCACTGCCAGCTTGTCTTCTGTGAGCGGCCAATCTTGGTTGACCCAATAGTTTACAAGTTCGACAAATTTTTGTGGGGTAATGCTGTTCCATGTCATGGTGATAGTATACCACTATCATCTTCTATACACCATCGCCATTTTATACTATTGCACTGCCATCATATGCATGGTTCATTGCGTCATAATCCTCTCTCGGCACGCAGCGATACACCACTGTTTGGTCTTGCATGCATAGCTGCACAACTGGCGCAATAACCCCTGTTGTCTCGAATGTATCGGGTGATGACCAATCGTAGCGTGGTCTCCCCTCACTGCCATGTTCAATCGGTGCGACAATTAGATTATAATAGTGCCGCATCAGCACCAGCGCACGCAGCGGATCGACAAGTGGCGCAGTTGCCATTGGCTCATCAGCCACGCCGAGCTCCAGTGTTTGCCATGCTGCGTCGGGTATCTCCTCGGATGCGTTATATCTATCGTAGCTCACAGCCAAGTCACCACCGTTATAGCCAAGGCCTGGCAGTTTCTTGGCATAGTCTGGCAGGTACGCCGCGATGGCGAGGTCGATATTCTTGGGTAGAGTTTTGCCTATGTCATAGCCCGTCCGCTCAGTCAGCGGCAAATCTCTGGGCAGCTCCCCGCTGCTCAGGGATGACTCGCAGGCAATAAGGTTGCTCAGGGTAATAATGGCTTCATGCCGAGCAATATTATTGCTATAGGTATCATCATGCTCCCACCCCCAACGGTTTACTGCATCAAAAACTGCACGTAGCGCGTATATCTTGTAATCTGTACGTAGTTTTTGTTCCACTAATAGAGCGCGTGGTGCGGTCTCGTGATTCACGTTATTTCTCCGCCCACCACCACACTGGCCCTTGCGGCGTGTCGCGCACGGCAATGTGCTGCGTGGCGAGCTCGGTGCGCAGGCGGTCGGCTGTGGGCCAGTCGCGGGCTTCGCGAGCACGCTGACGCTTGAGGATGAGCTGCTTTGCCTCATCTGTAATGTCTGGCGTCGACTCACAGAGGTCAAGGCCAAGTAGCTGATCAATCGCCGCTAGCAACTCCTCCAATCCACGATGGTACACTGCTGTCAGTGGCCGCGCTAGCACTCGATCAAACGCTTCGTCGATGAGTCGCAGCGCCTCGGGGGTATTCAGGTCATCTGCGAGCGCCTCGCGTACTGCCCCACTTGCTGCCAGGAGCGACACATGGCCCGATTGTTCGTCACTCTTGCGCTGGTCATCATCCAGGCTCTCATACGTCTGGTGGCGCAGGCACGCCACTTCATACCACTTGCGCAGGCGATTGCGCGCTGCACTGAGGTTTTCCCAGCTAAAGTTCCCCTCGTGCGAGTAGTGGCTCTGCAAGACGAATAGTTTGTACTCCATGGGGGTGTAGCCCCGCTCAGCGAGGTCGGCCAAGGTATAGCCATTGCCCAGGCTCTTGCTGATCTTCGTGCCATTAACCTTGAGGTGGTTGCAGTGCAGCCAGTAGTGGGCAAAGGGTTGGCCTGTCGCAGCCTCGCTCTGAGCGATCTCGTTGCTGTGGTGTACAGGAATATGATCAATCCCACCAGTGTGGATATCGAGTGTTGCGCCAAGGAAGCGCATTGCAATCGCCGAGCATTCCAAGTGCCACCCCGGGAAGCCCATCACTGGCGCGCCATCTGTTGGTGGCTGGTCGAGCAGCTCCGGTGGCGTGGGCCACTCCATGTCGCGCTTGACGCCATCTGGCGAGAACTTCCATAGAGCAAAGTCGCTCGCGTGGCGCTTCTCGCTATTGGGGCCAATCCGTGCCCCCGCCCGCAAGGCTCGCAGATCGAGCCGGGCAAAGTCTGCATAGGCCGGGAAGGTACTGGTATCAAAATAAATCCCATCACTCGTCTGGTAGGTGTGCCCCTTACGCTTGAGAGTAATGGCAAGCTGGATTTGCTCGTCGATATAGTCGGTAGCACGGGCCAGCTGGCTCGGCGGTGTTAAGTGCAACGCGTTCATCCCGCGGATGAAGTCATCAGCGTAGAATTTAGCAATCTGCCAGGCGGTCTTACCCTCGCGGCGCGCACCCTTCTCGAGCTTGTCTTCACCTTCATCGGCATCACTTGTCAGGTGGCCGACATCGGTGATATTCATCACGCGCTCCACCTCGTAGCCCTCCGCCTGAAGCATGCGCACCAGGATATCCCAGTAGATATACGCCGCCCAGTTGCCAACATGCAAATAGCTATACACTGTTGGCCCACAGGTGTAGAGCGACACCTTGCCAGGCTGGAGCGGCACAAATGTATCGAGCTGACGAGTCAGTGTATTAGCAAACTTAATCGCCATGAGCTGCCTCGTTCTCATCATATTCAACGAAGGCCCGACTGGCTGCCTCGACGATCTCACGCATCGCCAGTTGGTAGTCTTCATACATCCGCCAACCCGCTGCATAGGCATGGCCACCACCACCAAAGTAGCCAGCGATCATTGCCGCTACTGGTGCATTGCTGCGAATCTTGCCAGTCAGCTTGCCATCGGGGTAGGTCTTGATAGCAATCGCCACATCTACCCCCTCTACCAGGCGCATCTCGTCTAGCACGAGCATACTGGGGTTATATTGGTCGCTATATTCCTGGATCTCCTCCCACGGGATATGGATGAGTGCCAGGCGGCCATCTAGCATATACTCGATCCGCTCGATCAAGCGCCCTTTGTAGCTAAGGATCTCTGGCGCTTTTTTCATAAAGTCACGGCGACGTACCTCAATGGCGGCATTGCTTGCGCCCAGCCGGGTCAGCTCTGCGACGGTCTGGATGGAGTCGGCTGTGGTGTTTTGCGTTGTGAGACCCAGGCTGTCACTCATGATCGCGATGAGGAGATTCTCTGCCGCTTGTGGGTTGATCGCCCACTGAGCATGCTGCGCAAGATTGTAGATGAGCTCGCCAGTCGCCACCACATCTTGATTGATAAGTGTATGGTCAAAGCTTAGGGTACTCTCCGTCGCGTGGTGGTCCAGCACGAGCACTGGGTGCGTCGTGAGGAAGGCACGAGCACTCGGTGCTTCGAGCACCTTACTGAGCAAGATATCTGCACTGGTATCAACAATAATCGCCAGCTCAGCACTGCTGTCAAACTCATCAGTAATGCGATCCCAGCCGCGGATATACCGCAAATATTTGGGCACTGCCACCGGGCAATAGAGCGTCACCTGCTTGCCCAAATCGCCCAGGATTTCCTCCAGCGCGAGGCTACTGCCAACACTGTCGCCATCGGGGTTTTCGGCTTGGATAATAATAATTTTGTCTGCGCGTTGGACCGCGCGTATCACTTCATCAAACATCCTCCTTAGTGTAGCAGAATTTGCCAGCAGGCGCGAGGTATGGTGCGGTGGATTTATGGCTTGGTATGCGAGCTACAGGATCGTAGTTAGCCAAGGACGAATCGCGATGAATATAGTGGGCGGAGTCTATTCTTATTTGCATAGCATTATAGAAATATGGTACGGTAGTTTTAGAAGCACTAGTGTGGAGGATTCTATGACAGACCACGAGAACAGACCAAGCGCGAGCGAGATTAGTCAAGCACACGAGAGTGATCAGACAGCAACCTTGCGGCAAAAATTCGGCGCGAAATTTCTAGAGCTAGCCGAAAGAACAAAAGGTTTCATAGACACCGCACGAATGATATACTGGCACGGCTTCCCGCTCCCTCCATATGAAAAGGATAAACCGGCAACTCCTAGAGAAATGAATTCAGAGAAATAACCACGCAAAATACCAGAGTCTATATCAGTACTAACGATCCTTAGCTACCTGCCTGTGCCTTCTCTACCAGCTTCTTGCCGCCGCGCTCAAACCAGCGCGTGTAGGTGGGGCTGCTGCCGCTTACCCGCTCGCGCCATAGGTTCATGGCATCGCGACTGTAGCTGAGGGTCTCGATGGCCTCCAGCCCGCGGCCACGGTATAAGTTGCCCGCTGCACCCGGGCCACCATTGTAGCCAGCAGCAACGAGCTCAACGCACTCATTCTCGGATAGATTGCCGAGCGGCACACACAGCTGGTCGCGCAGATGCGCCAGATAGGCCGCGCCAAAGGCGATGCTCGTTTCAGGATCAAATAAATCATAGTCCGTGCGCGCCGGCTTCACGAATTTAGCCGCAATCTCCTTGCCTGTGCTATCCGTCACCTGCATCAAACCACTGGCCACCCCACTGTGCGCCTTGGGGTACCCGCCGGATTCCAGTGTCATGATAATCGCCACCAGCTGCGGCGAGATGTTATACTGCCGGGCCTGCTTGGTAATCTCGCCCTGCCAGCGCTTGACAGTATCTGGCATCCAGGCGGGGAGAGCGTTATCTTGGCTCGTGAGCGCTACATTTGCAGTATCTTGTGGTGTTTTGATAAGCTTCGTCAACATGCCACGTTGCCACGCGAGATACACACCACTCACCAGCACAAGTACTAACGCAGCACTCATCAGCCCCCAGCGATTGTTCTGCGCCCATCGTGTTAGCTTTTTCGTCCATTTCTTTGATTTTGCCATTGTTTTAGTATAGCAAATAAACACATATTGTTTCTCCTTTCGACGCGACACAACTTTTAATAATTCTTTAGCCTCCCTCCAGAATGCTAATAAGGATGAATCCTGGGAAGATATTAATCTTTTACGTCAGACTTGGAGTCTGTCGGTTCTGGCAGCAGAGTGTTGCACTCCACTCGAATACACTGGTAAGTGGAGAAACTAACGGGTAATGCAGAGGTCTTGATATTTAAGGTCCTTTTGATTGACAGTTTTCCCTTTCCTCGCTATGGTATATATCATGACAAATCCTTCAGATGATACCACTGCTACCCAGCAACAAAGGCTACAGGCAAGCCAGCTCCCAATCGACCCAGTCAAAATAAAAGCAATGATCGACTACTACATTGTGGAGTATCGCGAGCAGCTGCTTGATCGGGATTTGCTCGAGCAGACAGTAGCAGAGGATGAAATGCTCTGGGATATCAATATATGGAAGATAGTTGCTAGACTCACCACTGCTCTACGCCAGTCTAATTGTGATCCCTACTCTGATAGTTATTTTAATGAGCAGACTATAACCGAGTGTAGACGCTTCGCAACCGATCTCCTACGCGACCTGAAGAAGATTAGCAAAGATATCCCCGGTCTTGCTGCAAAGCTCCCTGAGATCAAGCAAGACGTCTGGGAGTTTCTAGATGTCATTATGCCAAATTCGCAGCCAACACAAGCAATGCGGTCGAGCACTCTTGAGCTCCAGCGCGATGAGTCTGGCACTGTCTCGCTCCAAACAATCCCTGCCGATCTTGAGCCACATGAGCTCTTTCATCAGCGATATCGTGAGTGTATTAGAATGGGCGATACACCAGATGGCGCAGCCCGCTTGCAGGAGCTACGCGAATCGCTCGATGCTCGCACCGCTGCCGCCAGAGATATGCAGCGTGATGATATCAATTGGCCATTTTATCACCTTCTCAATGATATTAATACACTCCACTCACATACTCATGATGCAAGCGACTTCGCTCGCATGTGCACGATTGCGAGCCTTTGCCAAGAGATGGCCTATCGACACTTTGAGTATAACCCTGCGACGACAACACTCGCACAAGATCGAGAAGTTAGTCAATATGTCTCATCAGCTCAGCAAACACTGTGTATGATCATCAAGCTCCTTCTCGAGTTTAACGATGACGGCGTTGCAAAAGCTCAGCAACTCGAACGGTATGTCATCAGTCCTTATATTCAGGCAGAAATCGATGCTGAGTACGTCATACATGGCAAAGATTCAGACGGCACACGCCAAGCTCGCGCTATCGCCTATGTCATTGTACCCGAAGATGAAGAGTATGTGCTCCATCCTATTGTTAATTCCTTGAACGACCAGCGCTTTATCTTCGACCAGCGGATTCGTGATGCCTACATTGCCATCATCACCAAGCATCCATCAGAGCGATCTTCTTCACAGTTATTTGACGACTACTATCTTGTAAGGCTCTGTGTCGAGCACGGCGAGCAAGCGGTCGCTCGGAAGGCCGCTTGGGACATGGTGAACTATTATTTCTATCAAACAGATGAGATAGAGAAGATCCATTTCTATGTGCTTTTGCTCAAAGACGAGCTAGGAGAAGGTGAGAAAGTCAAGCAGTGGGTCACGCAACAGCTGCGAGACAACCCAAGCGCCGAACTCGCTACGCTTTATTTTGAATGTATTGGTTATGATCATGACGTATTTCGCTTTTTGCAAGAGGCCACCGCACGTGAAGCAGACTCACCGATGAAGGCACTGGCCCAACAAGTTGAGAATCTTAATACGCTCGAAAGTGCTGTCAGCGACTGTCTTTACGATTTCGTCGAGAAGCAAGAAGCCGCTGAAGAGCAGCGGCGTCTCCACGCAGAATCAGCACAATAGTCGCTTCACTACACCGCGCGCCGCCCCTCGAGCGCGTGGCCGAGGGTAATTTGGTCGGCATATTCAAGGTCAACACCGACGGGGATGCCGCGTGCCAAGCGCGTCATCCGCACCGCCAAGCCTGCCTCGGCAATGTGCCGCTGCAAGAAGAGCGCGGTTGACTCGCCTTCCACACTTGCATTGGTGGCAATAATCACCTCCTCTACTGCGTCATGAGCAATCCGCTCCAGCAACTCGGGGATGTGTAATTGCTCTGGCCCTACCCCATCAATCGGTGAGATGACACCGCCCAGTACGTGATACGTCCCCTTGTAGTGGCCAGTGCGCTCCAGCGCCACGATGTCGAGTGGCTCCTCCACCACAGCAATCTGCTTGCGATTGCGCTCTGGGCTACTATAGAGCGGCGAAACATCTTGGTCAGGATCCATCAGAGCAAAGGTGACGGGGCAGGTCGCAACAGCAGTGTGGAGCTGTGTGATGGCCTGGGCAATCCCCTGGCTTGTCCGTCCATCGGCTCGTAGCAAAAAGTACGCATAGCGCTCCGCCGTACGCGCACCCACTCCCGGCAGGTGCCCTAGCTCGTCTATCGCCCGTTGCAGGGCCTGAGGCAGAATATCTGCCATACTAGCTAGAACCCGAGGTTGCCAAGCCCACCCATCAGTGGCTGCATTTTCTTGGCAGCAATCTCTTGCGCCTTGGCCATACCGTCGCGGATTGCAATCTCGATCCAGTGCTCCAGCTGGTGGATGTTATCTAGGTCTACCTTAGTTGGGTCGATCTTCACACTCTTAATCTTCAGCTCGCCAGTGATCTGCACAATCACCGCACCATCACCTGCCTCGACCTCCACGATCTCCTTCGCCAGCGCCTTCTGCGCCTTGCGCAAGTCATTAAGCATTTTCATTTGGTTCATGCCCATTGCCATACTTCTTCATTTCCTCCGTTTCTTGGCTGTCGTACTCGATTTATTATACATGATTTGGTGGATGGCTGGAAGGGATACTCGATCGCTCAGCGCCTCTCATCCTCATTATTGATGATTACTATCAAACGAAAAACCATCAACTGCAACCCGCGCATCAGCATGATGGGTATGGTACACCTCTTGATCCAACACACATACTTCGGTCACATCCAATACAACAACTGCAAGATGATATTGATATCCATTTCCAGGCGAGATTACCCACCCAGGAACTCAGCCTAGTTCCTATGGCATAATACCCTGCTCTACCAGCCAACGGTAGTTCCAGCCATCGTTCGATTCGGTTTTATAACTCCAGAAAAAGTGGGCGTCGGCGCTGGCAAAGGCTGTTTGCTGGGCCAGAATGTAAGCGGTGATCGTCGGCGGGGTCATGGCAATAGCGGGCGGCAAAATCGCGCTCCACTCACCAATAATAGTTGGGCGCTGCAACGACTGGTGCATCTGGGTAAATTCATCCACAATACTCGCGTGCTGGTCATAATCCACCAGCGCCAAGTTGGCCGCCCCAAAGCACTGGTAGTGGTGGATATCCAGCCAATCACGCGGCTGCGCCCGGCGCCACCGCGGCAACTGATAGGCATCGCTAATAATAATGCGTGTTGTGCCCGGCACAATGCGGCGCAACCGGCGGGTTGTGCGGCGCGACCACAGCCGCAGCAGCCAGTGCTGCAGCCAATCCTTCGTAAAGGGTTCGTTCAGCAGTTCAATCCCCCAAAGCTGCGGGCTTGTACCATAGCGCTCGGCGAGCTGCATCAGAATGCGGCGGGTCGCCCGGCGGTTTTTGGCCTGGTACCAGCCAGTTTGCGGCATGCGGTTGCCACTCCCACTGTGGTCACCCAAGTTCTGCGCACCCGGCGCCGCATGCAAATCAAGCAAGACGCGCATATGGTATTTTTTGGCCATTGCAAAGCACCAGTCCAGCTGCTTGGTAGCCTCGAGGTAACCATCCTGGCTTTCCAGTACCCAGTAGCCAACCGGTACACGCAGCGCCTCGATACCGTGCGCATGCAGCCAGGCAAAGTCCGCTTCGGTCATAAATTCCTGCCGGTGCCTCGCAATGCGCTCCGGGCCATCTGGTTGCATCATCAGCTGATGCTCGTTGCTCGCATCTGTATCCGCAAAGACCGATGGCGTCATCCAGCGCTCAAGCACCAGCCACCCACCCAAGTTAACACCACGTAATGGTTTATGCATATGCTTTATTATAGCAAAGTATAGAGCTAAACTATAATTGCAAGTATGTACACACGCACCATCACCATACCCTCCTATAGCCAAACCCAGACGCTGCGCTTGGTAGCGCCAAGCCCGGCTTATGCGCCGATTACCATCCAGTGGATTCGCCGGCCAGAGGTAACGCAGTATTTGGGTGCGGATTTTTCGCAGATGACCGAGGAAGATGAGGTGGCGCATCTCCAGAATATGCTTGACGATGACAATCGGTATAGCTGGATGATTGAGCGTGATGGCGAAATCGTTGGCAATATTGAAATTAACGAGATAAGAAAACTAAGCCACAAATACGGCGTCACAGCTGGGGCATTTTGTACACTGATTGGCGATCCGAAAAACTGGGGTCAAGGCCTTGGGAGTTCTGCCAAGCAAGCAGCTTGCAATTGGGCGTTTTCTGAGGGTGGATTTGCAATAATTGAGGCAAAGGCCTACATGCAAAACGTCCACAGCTGGAATGCACTCGAAAGGCTTGGCTATCGGTACGCGGGAATCGAGCAAGGTGAAGTTGCGGGCGAGGCAGTAGTGTGGAAGGTGTATACGCTGGCAAGGGCTGATTGGGAGGAGCTGAGTTGGGCGGAGTGGTAGTAAATGCTCCATTAAAAAAATGGCTCCAACGAGCCATGTGATAAATCCTTGGTGCGATTTTACGCCCAAGCTCGAACCTGTTTTGAGACAAAAGCCAAATGATTTTCTGGGCGGGTGCTACCTATTACTGACTAACATACTCAAGTGCCGCGATAAGTGTTCCGAAATACAATTCACCTTGAGGCACTAAGTTATTGGCCGCCGCGTCCCGGGTGATTTCTTTGAAATTATCTAGCGAGCGCCATTCGTACGAACCAACCTCGCCATCGACAAAGGTGAAGTTTTCGTCGCCACTGAGCTGGTAAAGAAACACATTTACGATGTCTCGTGGGTCTTTCTCGATGATGCGAACAGCTTGCACAAAATGCAGCTTAGATTCATCAATCGCAAGCCCCATTTCCTCTTTAGTCTCTCGCACAGCTGCTTGCACTGGTGTTTCTCCGATATTGATATGCCCGCCTGCCGAAATATGAAACCAGCCTGGCTTATTGGGTTTTGTCAATGAACGCTTTTGTAGCAGTATGCTCACCCCGCCTTCGTCAATCTTCCAAAACCACACATGAGCGTTGCTCATGATTAGGCTTTTATCAGAGTTAAACTCTTCTTTGGGCGCGCCTTTGCCGTCTACAGGCGTACCGTTGTTATTGTAAATTTGCCATAATTCGTTGTCGTGCATATAATGGTATCCTCACTAGAATCTATTCTAATATCTAGATACCAGTATACGTGATAGACGGGGTTGTTGTCTAATCTTAAGAAGTATGCTATAATATGTGAAATAATAACCTAAAGAAACTCCTCGAAGAAAAAATCGAACAAGCTACGCTTGGCGTTTCGACTTGGGTCGAACCTACAAATACGACAAAAAGAAGTCGTCATAAATGACGACCAATTTCTTAACTCCCCCAGAAAAATCGCTGGTCGGCGCTGCGCGCTGCCAGCGAAAAAGCCGCCCGTTCGGGCGACCGTTTCCGTTTTAGTTCCGATTTGGTGACCTCACCGGGAATCGAACCCGGGTTGCTGGGATGAGAACCCAGTGTCCTAACCGCTAGACGATGAGGCCGCTTAGTCACTATAGCAAAAAAATCGGCCCTTGTCTAGCGATAATGTTGTAAAAAAGGATTGACATACCCTAGGCATGATGCTACACTGATCGTGTCATGCACTTGCATGGTGGAGACAACTAACACAAACAGCACTCGATACAGCCATCGCAAGCCACGAGATGCAGGAGAACCCATACTGCATTTGTCTGGTTTGTCCGTGCTATAACTGTGCAGATTCACACTTGGCACCCGTGCGAGAGGTGCCAAGCAAAGGAGGACTCCTCGGGCATCTTACCCAGCCCAGGAGATGTGCGATTTTCACTTCCCACGTGGGGAGTGATTTTCGTTTGGTGGCGTGCTACAGTGCGGTGTGAGGCGATCGATTGGCAGACGGAAGCCAAAGGTGCTCCCCTGCCCCTCCCGCGAATGAAAGATCAGCTCGCCATGGTGCCCCAGCACGATCTTCTTTGCCAAGAACAGCCCAATCCCTGTACCGTCGGGCCGCTGCAGCTGGGCATTGTGCGCCCGAAAGAACTTCGTAAAGATCTTGCGCTGCTCGCCCTGCGGCACTCCAATGCCATGATCTTGCACCGTGCACACCACCCAGCCATCCTTGCGGTAGAGTCGCACGGTAATAACATCAGCACCAGGCGAGTAGTAAATAGCATTATCAATATAATTAACGATGACTTGCCGGAGTTTATTTTCGTCGATTAGCAGAGGTGGTATAACCCCACGCGGTCGATAGTCCACTCGCAAATGGTGGCGCTCGGCAATGAGCTGAATAGACTCAATGCTCTCTGCCACCAGCGCAGCAACATCGCCTGGATGGAGGTCGATTGTAAAGTTGCCAGTGCGGATGCGCGATACATTAAGGAAGTTGCCAATCAGCTGCACCATTCGCTCACTGCTGGTAAAAGCCTCGGTGAGAAAGGTGCGCTGCGTGGCATTAATCTCACCAGCGTCACCCTCTAGCACCATCGAGATATAGCCCTTCACACTAGTGAGTGGCGTACGCAGCTGGTGGCTCGCCATACTGACGAACTCATCCTTCGCGGCATCGAGCTCACGCAAGCGACGGTTAGAAGCGCGCAGTTGGCGCGTTGCATGGTCTACCGCTTGGGTGAGCTGCTGCTGGAACTGCTGCGTGGTATTGTGGCACTGCTGCGCCATCAGCGTCAGTGCGCATTGCTGGGCTGTCATTGCAAGAGTGGCTCGCTGCGCAGTAGTATAAGTAGCTCGCTCAGCTGGCGGGCCCAGCACGATATATCCACAGTGATTGCCCTGCCACACCAGCCGCAACACTACAGCAATGTTGTAGCGACGAAGTGCGTGGCGCTTGGGTAGCATGGCGGTCATTGTGCGAGCCGTTGCTTCTTCACACAGTGGCAAGAGTACATCGACAGAGGTAACACATTCATCTGGCAAGTCAATTAGCGACGGCTCTCCATCTACTGTCACCATCACCCCACACCAGGTTGACCGAGCAACTGCCCTTAGCGCTGTGCGTACCGCCGTCACCACCCCTGCAAAGTTGGTCGCACGAGCTAGCGCGCTACCCAGTGCCACCAGGGGTTCAGCTGATATAGGCGCCATGCTTGATTTTGGGCGATTTTGTTCCATTTTCATGCTACACCTGCTATTATAAAGCAAATGGTTAAAATTGCCATCATCGAAGACGACCAAACCATCAGCCAAATGTACCGCATGAAGTTCGAAGCGGCTGGCTTTGCAGTGGAAGTTGCAGGCGATGGCAAAGCCGGCATCATGCTCGTGCAACGAACTCACCCCGACATAATCCTCCTCGACCTCCAGATGCCCCACCTCAATGGCGCAGACACGCTCGAGCACATTCGCGCTTACTCATGGGGTAAGGTCATCCCAGTTATCGTCCTCACTAACCTTGGTCACGAAGAAGCGCCCAAAAAGCTCCAGCACCTTGGTGTTCATAGCTACATTGTCAAAGCCGAGCTCACTCCCAGCCAAGTCGTTAAACGAGTAGAGGAGGCTTTGGCGGAGCGTGGGGTGATAATATAGTTTATGACCGCATTACTCGTATAATGCGTGCCTCATTCTTATATGTTATTTTCACATCTACAGTATGCTCGGATGTCCGCACGTCTGTATATGCATAGCCACTCCGTTTGATACCTTGATGTATCTCACTGCCTATGTTACTTACGTGATATGGTTTATATGGTAGGCTATACTCAGGAGTGTATGTTGGCCCAGGAGCTCCAATAGTCATCATGGTTGAATTCTTGTGTTGTGCACTACCCGGGAAGAATTGATTAGCATTGAGCGCATCGACTTGCTCATCAAGCTTGCGCCCGCTATCGGGTATCAGTGCAATGTGAAGCTGTCACGTATCGACAGTATTTCGTGCAGTGATAGTGTAATCAACAACGAACTGATTATTATGTTTCGCATAAGTATTGATCGCATCTCGTGAGCTATTGCGTCTCACACAAATATTGTAGTCCGACGGTCCATCCTGATACCACTTGTCATCTCTCCCGCTCCAAGTTTTTATTCTTGACTGTGTTTCACAGTTTTCTTGTGTATTAAGGTCACCATATTTAGCAATTGACTCTTTATCAAGTGGCACATTAACTGGCTTAAATTCTGCTTTCGTGATTTGTATAGTTAGATCAGACATAGCGACAGACTCTCCAGCCAAATAGATACGATGAGTTTGATAGCTCTGATATGTAGACCACCCGATATAGCCACCAGCACCAACCAACCCAATAATAACAATACCAACATAATGCCATTTTTTACTCGTTTATATTTTGGCTGCTGATGCATCTTCATAACCCCTCCGCTATTCACAATCATCGTATGACGAAATATCTATATTATATATATCAGACTTTCACATGTGAAATACTCACCAGGTAAGTTTTAATCAAGACGCAAATTGCGCACTGTTGCCTCAATAAAGCATCGGTCACGCACATGCTGTGTAATAACGGAAAATAATTTTGCTCGCTGCTGCTTGCTGGGTTCGAGTTCGTCCGTCAGATCGACTATCCCCTGCAGGACGCGCTGGTCAGTTTGTGTCTCGGCAAGTCGGTAAAGGTCTGGCATGATGGCGCGGATCTTCTCTCGGCAGCGGTTAGCTAGGTCAGCATTGCCTTGTTCTTTTTCTGATGGTGCTGACCAGCCGCAGGCGATTTCAACAAGGAGGTCGAGAGCAAATCCGAGACCTAGTATATTAAAGTTTCCAAGATGTATCTCGTTTGTGACGATGGTGGTTACTGGTTCGGTAGCCTGATATAGATTGCGTTGGAAGAAGGCATTTCCCTCTATCTTCCAATATGCGTCATCAGCAAATTCTTCTTTGGTAGCGTGAAGCATGTTCCATATCGCGCCTGGAAGAATCTGCGGATTCTCGTTGTCAGCAGTACGTAATTGTGCCCAATCTATCTTGTATTCTTTATACATCCCAAGCTCCTCGTTCTTATTTTTATATAATACCATCCAATCCCTCAGTCCCACCACTCCCTAGAGTGTATTCTCAGGCAGGCAGTTTGGCATCTCATGCCAGTGGTGGTACAATAGAGGCAGCACGCACCCGTAGCTCAGCGGATTAGAGTACTTGGCTTCGAACCAAGTGGTCGCAGGTTCGAATCCTGCCGGGTGTACCAACTTTGTTCTATATATCCCAGTACACTCTGGGTTTTTTATATGGCACTATTTGCTATTAATTTTGTGGCCGCACTATACAAAAAAGAGCTAGCGCGCTGCCAGCCCCTTTTGTTGCACTACTGCTACAACCACTATTAGCGAGGATAATAAATCTTCGATGACTGCAAGGACTCTGTTGTGGTCATTGTATTATGCCACGCAACCACCCCAGCTGCCAGCAAGATCAAGAAGACAACAATCGCCACTGCCGCCAAGATAAGGCCAACAATGTAGGCGATTTTAAGCCCCTGTGCCCACGTCTTGTCGCGCTCTGTTGCAACGTATGGCGTGCCGTTTGCATCTGCTGTGGTACTCGTCAGCAAGAAGAAGTCGACGATACCCCAGATAGATAGGACAAACAGCCCCAACAGCGAAACAATATTAACATACGGCACAACTGATGTTACCGTACAGCCCACCGCAATCCAAAAGCGGACCTTGCCCAGCTCGTCGCCACGGTACCAACGAGCCAAGCCATACTGCCCCATAAACGCAGCGAGGGCAACAACCGCCAAGTAGTTGCGCGGTGAGGTATCAACTGGCGCAGGCGCAGCGGCTGGTACTACTGGTTGGCTGGCAGCTGGAGCTGCTTGCGATGCTACCTCAGTTGGTGGTGTTGGTTGTGCTGTAGGTTGTTCATTTGCCATTGCTATTCTCCCGATTAAACTCTCTTGCTCCATGGTAATGCGTTTTTGGCAAAAAGACAAGCAAGCGCACGCGCCGCAGCAAAAGAGCTTTTTAATTCACCGCGCCGCCTCTTGACAGAACCCCAGGCTATCCGCTATAGTAAAAGGGCTTTGCACGGGTAGTGCAAGCGCGACATGGGCCAGTAGCTCAGCTGGTTAGAGCACCTGCCTCTTAAGCAGGGTGTCGAGGGTTCGAGCCCCTCCTGGCCCTCCATAGTATGTAGTCCTCGGTATTGCCAGAGGACTGTTTGCTATAGAGGCACTTATCACCTAAGTATTAATTACGTATTTACGAAAGGACTACACCTTATGCCCACTTCATCACTCAACGGCCGCGAGCTTGCCAGCTTCATCAAGCAGCGCCAAGCCCGCCAAGTGCGCCACCTACGCCAAGCGCATAGCATCACCCCCAAGCTGCTCATTATCACCCCGCTCGACGCATCAGGGCCAATCAATGCCTACGTGCGCTACAAGCAAGCCTACGCCGCCGATATTCTCGTTGAGACAGAGGTAGCGCCAACTGCCGAGGCAGATATGCCGGCTGCGATCGACCGAGCAAATAATGACCCACATATTCACGGTATCATCGTCCAACTGCCGCTCAACGATCCGTCACAAACAGACGCCATCGTTCAGCGCATCTCCCCCGCCAAGGATGTCGATGGCCTGAGTGGCCCGCAAGCTGCCTATACGCCAGCAACAGCACAAGCGATCGATTGGCTACTGGCAGGTTACAACATTAGCCTCGACGATAAGCAGCTCGCCATCATTGGGCGAGGGCGGTTAGTAGGCGCACCACTGGAGCGGCTGTGGCGCGACCGTGGCTTGGCTGTGACGGTGTGTGACCGTCAAACACCCAATACTACAGAGGTCATCGCCACAAGCGACATCGTCGTTACCGCTACTGGCCAGCCCCATCTCATTACAACAGATATGGTCAAAACAGGTGCAGTGGTAGTTGATGCTGGCACAGCAAGCGAAGGTGGTGTTATCGTTGGCGATGTTGACCCAAGCCTGCGCCAGCGCAGCGACGTCACTCTCACCCCAGAAAAAGGCGGCGTGGGCCCTCTCACTATCGCTGTAATGATCGACCACGTTATCCAAGCAGCGCAGGCAACAGTCGAGTCTAGCAAGAAGTAGCCATTGCTAAGCTCTGTGGCCTAGCCGAATTTGCCTCATCGCTCTCTCGTGTTACTTTTATCGGTACGCAGTCTCTTTGTTCGTTTATATACTATAAGGGCTAGCCCTGCTCTTGGATATACTCCTTATAAATACCTCAATCTACTGGCTTCGGTAGTATCGTCGCTTGCAATATGTTTAAACCTCTGGGTGGCGTCGTTTTTTATTATACAGATTCAGGCTGGATCGGCTTGCAGATATATATCATGGGTGATATATTATACCTATGGATATTCGTACTGACGTTTCACTCAAACCATATTTGACGATGCAGCTTGGCGGCAACGCCCATACTATGGTTGACCTCTATACCAATGATGATGTCGTGGCAGTGTGCACGATGGCCCGCCAGCAGCAGGCCGAGCTCTTCGTCCTTGGCGGCGGAAGCAACACTCTAGCTCAAGACAGCGGCTTTGCTGGCATTGTAGCGCGCAACCGCATCCCGGGCTTCTCGGTCATTGCTGAGGATGCCGAATCGACAACAATCACCATTGGTGCAGGAGAGATTCTCGATGATGTCGTAGCAAGAACAGTGGCCAGTGGCCTGAGTGGCATTGAAGCACTATCGGCCATCCCAGGCACGGCAGGCGCTGCACCAGTACAGAACGTTGGTGCGTATGGGCAGGAGATTGCCGATACACTTGTCTCGCTCGAGGCATATGATCGCAAGCAAGAGCACTTCGTATCGCTCAGCGCTGCCGACTGCGAGTTCTCGTACCGGCACAGTATTTTCCGGGGCCGCGAGATGGGGCGATATATCATCACAAGCATAACACTCCGCCTACGTAAGGGTTTGCCACAGCCACCCTTCTACCAAGCTGTCCAGGATTATCTCACCGCTCACACCATAGCAGAGCCCACCCCGCAAGACATCCGCCAGGCCGTTATGACGATCCGCGCTAATAAGCTACCCGACCCCGCCAAGCTCCCCAATACTGGCTCGTTCTTCAAAAACGCGATTATTTCCAGCGAGGCATTTGCTCAGCTCCAGCAGCACTACCCCACAGTACCGCACTATGCGCTGCCCGATGGGCGCGTCAAGGTGCCGTCGGGCTGGCTCATCGAGCAAGCGGGGCTCAAAGGCAGCGTCCTCCACGGCATGAAGGTGCACGATAAGAATGCAGTCGTGCTCATCAATCAATCGGCTACCAGCTACCACGATCTTGCTGCCGCTCGCGAGGAGATTATTCGCACGGTAGAGGAAAAATTCGGCATCACCATTGTGCAAGAACCACTCGAGATGCCAGCGGTGTAACGAGTCAAATAGTGTATAACATCTGCACATAATCTTATCTATTTACCCCTGTTAATCAATAGTTTTTGTGATATAGATGTAGTCAAGCAGGCAAGGTAGATACGTATTCTTGAGTATTTTTTTGGCTGCATTTGCTCTATTCTCTGCCAGCTTCACACTTTCTTTCCTCTCAAACAGTCACGGAATTTCACCTCATTAGGCTAGGAGTTCTGTGCCAAAATACATAATCTAACGAGGTGTTCATTCTCGTATGAGCCAAAGCACTCCTTAGTGTGGTGACGATTAACATTGCACCTACATAACGAAATAGTGTTAAAGAGTCTTGAATACCGTTCCTTTAGACACCCCTTTCTTATCCTTTCGTCGATAAATCATGGGTGCAATTGGGGCAAAGTAGGCCGCGATTCAGCTCAATTCGACTTCTCACCTCTTGCACTTTTACCCCAAAACCCTTATGCTAATTGCATGAGGGTACGACGCGGGTATACAATCGTGGAAATTATTATTGTGCTGGCAATCATGCTGGTGCTGCTAGTGCTGGGCGTGGTGACGCTCAATAATGCGCAGCGCTCCTCGCGCGATACTGCCCGCACCACCACTGTAGAGACGGTGGCGCGCAGCCTTGAATCCTTCTACAACGGCGATGCAACTGGTACGTCGGGCGAGCAAGGCCACCGCTACCCGTCGGCCGAGCAGTTTTTGACCTCGCTTAATGGCACGGCAATTCGCCATATCCTCCCTGGACTGTCTGAGGATAGCTATCAATATCCATCGCGCAGTGGGCAGCAAGCGCTCTTTGTCCAGTCGCCAAGCAATGGCATTAGCAAAGACAGTGCGTCAGTCGATCGCTTCGTCTACGAGCCGCGCGCCCGCGATGGCTCGCTCTGCGTCACCACCAGTCAAGAGTGTAGCCGTTTCTTCCTCTACTACCGGCTAGAGCGCGCACCAACAGTAACGATAACCATCACGAGCAACCACCAATGAAGCATAGTCCAGATGCTGGCTTTACCTTAGTAGAGATGTTGGTGACGATGGTGCTGGGCGTGCTCTTTATTGGGACGCTTTATCAGCTGTATATTGTGACGATCCAGAGCGCAACGGAGGCCAATCGTGATGCCAAGGCAAGCATTGTGGGGTATGAGCTGCTCCGCCGCGAAGTTGGCGATGGCACACCAACGCCGTGCACAAACCGCGCGGCTAATCGCAATCTCACGACTGACCACTCACTCGATACCGATGGCTTACCTCAGCCTGTTAGTGCTACTATTGTCGTTGATTGCCCCTATAGCACTACCGCACCACAGATAAGCCGTGTATCGGTAACGGTGCGCTATGGGCAAGGCTCTAGCCAATCGGAGGTTCGCCATGCGATTCTCAGCAGTCACTAATATCCGAGAGCAGATGCAGCAACTCATCCGCCATATTTACCCTACACAGCACCAGCAGCGCGGCTTCACGGTGGTGGAAATGCTGGTGGTGATTCCGATCATCGTGGTAGTGGTTGGTGTGTTGGTTGCCGCCCTGGTGGGGTTGCTGAGCTCGATTGTTATCTCTAATCAGCGTGGTGCACTCACGTATGCTATGGAAGATGCGCTCGACCAAATCGAGCAAGACGTGCGCCTGGCGACAAAGGTCGAGAGCAAAGCCGTCGCGGCTAACTGGGCACAACACTTTGCGGGTGATAACGTCTTAATCCTTACCCAATACGCCACCGATCGCAACCCCTCCGACCCTCAGCGCGAACTGATTTACCTCAACAGCCAAGCCAGCCCCTGTCGCACTCAAGCCGAGCTTGCCGCCAAGCTCTACCGCACAAACAATCCTCTCACCGTCAAAATCGTCTACTTTGTGCAGGGCACTACCCTCTGGCGGCGGACTATCGTGCCAAGCCAGTACGAATTTAATACTACCAACCCCAGCAACAACACGATGTGCGGCCAGCCTTGGCAGCAGAGCACTTGCAACTACACTGGTGGCCCCTGCAAAGCGCTCGATACACGCGTGGCGAATAATGTATCAAGTGTTCGCTTTGGCTATGCAACGGGCTTTAATCAAGCGGCCAGCACCACGCCAAACGATAGCACCACCGTCGTCTCTGCCACAGTGGATATTGCCGCCCTCAGCACTGGCCAGACCATTCACGCCCGAGGGTCGATGCAAGCTCGGCGGATTAATAATTAGCCACAATCGAGAGATAGGTATTGCACTGCCCGGTTATTCTCGCCGTATCAAACGATCAACCGAGGTGGCAGTGCGCAGTATATTGTTATTTTGGCAAATACCCTAGCTCTTTTGCCCATATCGCCAGCATCATACCATCTAAAAAATTCGTCGTACATCTGTGCTCAAAAAGCTTGTGTTTAATGAATGTTCGTAGTATGATCGTAATATAATCAGTAACAAGGAGGGGTAACTCTGTATGACAACAAAAACTCAACGTAACCTGCGCGGTTTCACAATTGTCGAGCTTCTCATCGTGATTGTGATCATCGCCATCCTGGCGGCTATTACCATCGTCGCTTACAACGGTATCCAGCAACGCGCTCGCGACTCTGCAGCCGCTGGCGCTGCATCGCAGCTTTCAACCAAAGTAGAGGCATGGAACAGCCAGAAGGGTGAATATCCAACAGCCGCGCAAGTCAGTAGCAATCTTGTTGACGATAAAGTAACTGAAGCAAAGATCGATCCTGACCTTAAGAAGAAGATCATCACATCTGGTACACCAAACAACGACACTCCTGTCTTGTACACCCAGTGTGGTAGTGGTAAGGGTGCGAAAATCACCTACAAGAAGGGCGACAAAACCGAGGATATCGTCCGAGGCAGCTGCTAAGCTTATCCTCTCAATCAACAAAAACACCCGCTCTCTGGCGGGTGTTTTAGATATGCGAATGTATTACTACTGCGCCTAGCGAGACACAATTATCAATGACAGCGACAAACCTCTGACTTTTTGTCTATTCCGTCGGCACTGGGAAGTCCGCCAAGAACTCTGCAACATCGGTGCGGAGCTTAGCTAGCTCTGCCGTGTCATCACGGTGGTCGATGGCTAGCCGCATCCACTCAGCAATCTGCGGCATATGCTGCGGCTCTAAGCCGCGCGTTGTTGCCGCTGGCGTACCAAGGCGAATGCCACTAGGGCGAAATGGCGGCAGTGGGTCATCAGGGACAGCATTGGCATTAAGCGTCAGGCCAATTCTATCCATCGCAATCTCCGCCGTCTTGCCATCAATCCCAAAGCTCGTATGGACATCGGCCAAGATGAGGTGGTTGCTTGTGCCACCCGTCACGAGCACAAAGCCGCGCTGTTGCAGCTCCTGCGCCAAGACAGCGGCATTGGCCACCACCTGCTCAGCATAGGCACGAAAGGCTGGTTGGAGCGCCTCGCCAAAGGCCACTGCCTTGGCAGCAATCGTATGCATATGTGGCCCGCCCTGAATACCAGGAAAGACCGCTCGATCGATGAGTGTCGGAATATTCTCGAGAGTCTTGGCTGGGCGCTTAAGTGGGTTACTCGCCACTCCTTTGCTAACGATGAGCCCACCACGCGGCCCACGCAGCGTCTTGTGCGTCGTCGTCGTCATAACATGAAAACCATAGTCAAGTGGATTCTCCACTACCCCACCAGCAATCAACCCTGCAACATGCGCCATATCAGCCATGAGCAAAGCACCAACCTCATGGCCGATCGCCGCAAAGCGTGCAAAATCTAGCTGGCGCGGATAGGCACTAAAGCCCGCCAGGATGATCTTTGGTCGATGTTCTTGCGCCATCCGATGTAGCTCATTGTAGTCAATCTCGCCCGTTCTCACATCTTTCATTTTGTAGCGAACAAAATTATACTCACGAGCACTATGTGTCACAGGCGCACCATGCGTCAGGTGGCCACCATGACCCAGATCCATCGCGAGAATAGTATCACCTGGCTCGCACCACGCAAAATACACGGCTTCATTCGCCTGAGCACCACTGTGCGGCTGGACATTGGCATGGTCAGCCCGGAAGAGCTGCTTGGCACGGTCGATTGCCAGCTGCTCTACTTGGTCGGTATACTGTTGCCCCCCATAATAGCGCCGGCCCGGGTAACCCTCGCTATATTTATTAGTAAAGACACTCCCAAGCGCCCGTAGTACATCACCAGAGACATAATTCTCGCTAGGGATGAGCTCCAAGCCTTCGCGTTGGCGTTGCTGCTCACGGGTGATAAGGGTAGCAATAGTTGTTTCGTGCATGGGTAATACTCCTTGTTTGTTGGTTATATCTTAGGATTCGCTATGCACTTTTCATCAGATCATATGTGTAGTATAGCACAGCTACTCAATGTGGGGAGTTGCAGTACCTGACTACGTGCGTCTTGAGCTTGCGATAGCTCTCTTTTTCTCTAGTAGTATTGACGTGCTATCGCATCTCTTTTGATATTACTCTCTGATGTAAAGACTAGGCACTTGCTCGTGTAGTAAATATAGGCCTTGCGCACGGCTAGTTGAAATAGCAGAAAGGAGCTGATGGAGTTATTAGAAAAACTTTGCAGCCTAACCTCTGTATTTCTTTTTTGCAACACGAGATGCTTGTGTTTGACAATATATCACCGATGATATATTGTACAAGCATGGGAACAGCAAAATATCTCCGTAATATCGGAACACTCATCCAAGAAACCCGCCAAGCGCGCGGTATGACGCAGGCCGAGCTCGCTGCAGCACTTGGCACGAGCCAGTCGGCCATCAACCGCATCGAAAAGGGCGGCCAAAACATCAGCTTAGAAATGATCGCTCGCATTGGCGAAGTGCTCAGCAGCGAGATTGTCCGCATCAACAAGGCCGGCAAAACAAACTTCGTCATCAATGGTGGTGGCTCGCTCCACGGCGAGATTGAGGTAAAGACGAGCAAAAATGCCGCTGTCGCCCTGCTCTGCGCCAGCCTCCTTAATAAAGGCAAGACGACGCTGCGCCGGGTAGCGCGAATCGAGGAAGTCAATCGCATCATCGAGGTGTTAGAAAGCATTGGCGTGCGCTGCCGCTGGCTTGAGCACAATGACCTCGAGATCACCCCGCCACGCACTCTCCATCTAGACGAGATGGATATCGCCGCAGCCAAGCGCACCCGCAGTATTATTATGTTCCTGGGGCCATTGCTCCATCAATATGAGTCATTCCAAATCCCATTTGCAGGTGGGTGCAACCTTGGCACACGGACGGTGGGGCCACACATGGCGGGCCTCGCACCCTTTGGCCTGACTGTCGAGGCAACGACCGATTACTACCAAGCAACAGCCAACCCGCATATGGTTGAGCATGCTATCGTCCTTACCGAGCGCGGCGACACCGTCACTGAGAATGTCATTATGGCGGCAGCTCTCCACCCAGGCGTTGTGACGATTCGCAACGCCAGCCCCAACTACATGGTGCAAGACCTCTGTTTCTTCTTGCAAAAGCTTGGGGTGCAGATCGACGGCATCGGCACAACAACTCTCACCATCCATGGCGTCAGCGAGATCAACCAAACAGTCGAATATTGTCCGAGCGAAGACCCTATCGAAGCAATGAGCTTTATCGCAGCGGGTGTAGTGACGGACTCTGCTATCACCATCCGCCGAGCACCAATCGAATTCCTCGAGCTCGAGCTGGCAGTGCTGCGCGGTATGGGCTTACAATATGAACTCTCCAGCGAGTACCCAGCGCGCAATGGCCAGACTCGCTTGGTTGATATTAGCCTGCACAAATCGACTCTCACCGCTCCACAAGACAAGCTCCACAGTATGCCCTTCCCAGGCATCAATATGGATAATCTCCCCTTCCTTGGTCTCATCGCCACGGTAGCAACGGGCCGCACTCTGGTGCACGACTGGAGCTATGATAACCGCGCCATTTACTTCACCGACCTCACTCGCCTTGGCGCACAAGTAGAGATGGTCGATCCACACCGCGTTTACATCAGCGGCCCTACCCGCTGGAAGCCTGCCGATGTCGTCGCACCGCCAGCCTTGCGCCCCAGCGTCGTCGTGATGCTAGCTATGCTCGCAGCCCCTGGGCGCTCCATCCTGCGTGACGTGTACAATATCAACCGAGGCTACGAAGACTTTGCTAACCGACTCAACACTCTCGGGGCGGATATCGAGACAACGTGGGAATATTAGCCGCTTCTTAGCTTGTCTTACCGCGCCAATAGAGAGAACCTCTCATAACAAGAGGTTCTCTTGCTGTATGTCGCATTGTGCGCAGACTTTGCATACCTAGAGCCTAAGTCTTAGAAGGCCTACTTTTTCACCGTCAACCCCCCGTTCGCTAGTATTTTGTCTGATGAACTGCGAAGATCGATTGTTACCTCGCATAGCACGAGAAAATGAATGCAAAAAAGTAAGAGCGCACGAACAAACACATCAGACATATGTTTTGATCTTCTGATGATAATCAAGTGAAGTCACCGCTGAGCAGAATGAAGTGATAATTGCCAAACATCAACCTCTTACGCTAAGCTGATAGCCTATCGAGTCTGGCGGCAAGCTTTCCCTCTATAAGACGAAGCGGCAAAGATAAAGATAGTGATTGAGCACAAAAAAGTAGCTGTGCGCTTCATATTTTCTCATAACAAAATTACCACCATTACAGTGGTAGCAAAGCGGTATTAAACCAAAATAAAACCCCGGAATCATCCGGGAATTTATTTTGGGGTGGATAATGAGACTTGAACTCACGGCCTCCGGTGCCACAAACCAGCGCTCTAACCAAACTGAGCTATATCCACCAGACAATCGCACAGCAAATCTACTGCGCTGCTGACATGCTGTATTGTAGCAGAGATAGCGTGGTTTGTCTATTGCCTATGCCCACTCATTTTCAATCTCACGGCTTTACTGGCTCACACCGCTCTCATATCTGAATATCACTAGGTCAATTGTTCTTTCCTCCAGCTTCTCATCGCTTCCACACTGAGCCTTCCTATCTGTAATGATGGCCATCACCACACTTCGTTGAGCAAATGATTAAGAAAAAATGACAAAAGGCCAGGCCAAATTTGAAGTTAACCAATTTAGCGCGCTTTTTTGCGGCGCCACAGCGCCTCAACGCACATCACCAGCCATAAGCCAAGCGCAATCGCCCCAACTGCCCCGCCAAACCACACATGCCCCGCACTATAGCCATGTTGATTGACCATCTGGGTGAGCAAGCTAATCGCCACGACATCACCCAGCAGCGTAAACATATTCAGCGCAGAGAGGAGCGTGGCTTTGTATGTATGCTGCAGTTCGCTGAGAATCTTCGACTGCAAGACAATCGGTCGCACTCGCGTGTATGCAGTAAATAGCACAACAGCAACGACCGCAATAATTGGGCTTGGCGTCACGCCCATCAAGACAATACACAGCGCCATAATCCACGCATCCACCCAATAAAATGCCAGTGGCCGCAGGCGATCAAACCAATGCACATACCAGCCCAGTAACGCTCCACCCAGGCTCCCAACCGCCGCAATCACCCCAAACCACTCTACGGCAATACCAACGTGCTGGAAGAGGAGCTCGCGATATTCTAGCCCCTTATTAGACACACCAGCCAAGAAACCAGCGAAGATGAAGAGAGCAAGATTTTTCGCGGTAATGATCGCGCGAGCAGCCTGCCGTGGCCGCTGAGCCTGTGCAGTCGTGCTGCGTGGTGGATGAGCAAAACTCAGCGCCAACCACACCGTCGCAGCAAGCGACAAAAAGCCAATCAAAAACGGGAGTGTATGATGAATGCGATAGGTGAGCGGTACCACAATAATTAGCACAGTATTGCCAATTAACCCATACGTCTGGGCGCGACCCATCACCTTGGTATAGTCGCGCGCTCGCCCCAGCGCCGTCAAAGAATCGTGCATAAAGGCCTCGACCGCACCAGACTGAAACGCATAGCCACCAAAGAACAAAACTGAGGCAATCAGCCCACCCCAAAAGCTCGGCCATACAGCATACAACAGTGGCGACGCCACGGCAATGCTCGCACCAAGGATAATCGCTCGCCGATTGCCAAACTTATCGGCCACATAACCCGCTGGCATCTGCAGCGCCGCCTGGACGATAGACGAGATAACGACCATCAGTGCTAGCTCATCCAAACTCACTTTACCAACATTCACCAGCTGCACCGTGATAAGCGGCAAGTAGACACGCTTGGTAAAAATCCGAAACCACGAATATTTGATAATGTTGCGCTTGAGGAGGTCGTGGTTGGTTACATCTTGCATAAATCTCGCCGTACTATAGCATAGCTTCGCGCAGCATGTAAATGCATTTTGTATGTAATAAAAACAACCCCATCGAGATGGGGATATGACAATAAAATGGCGCCCCGAGTAGGATTCGAACCTACGGCCTTAGGCTTAGAAGTCCTCTGCTCTATCCAGCTGAGCTATCGGGGCATGGGTTTATTATAGCAGGTTTCTTGGCAGGTGTGGTATGATAAACGAAGCATGAAACACACGAACGAAAATTATCGATACTTTAGCGTCATTCTCGCAGTCTATGTTGCGGCGCTACTCATCTCCAATATTGCCGCTACCAAACTAGTGGCACTCGGCCCACTTATCCTTGATGGTGGGGCGGTACTCTTCCCGCTCGTGTATATCTTTGATGATGTCATGACGGAGGTCTACGGCTATCGCCGGGCACGCCGCGCTATTTGGACGGCCTTTGGGGTCATGTTGCTAGCAATTGGCTGCTTCACGCTGGTGCGCTATCTGCCTGCAGCGGCAGAGTACCACGACCAAGCCGCTTACGAGGCAGTACTGGGCTTCTTCCCACAGATCGTCGTGGCAAGCTTGCTTGCCTTCCTGACGGGGAGCTTTCTCAACTCATATATCGTTGCTAAGCTCAAGATTGCCATGAAGGGTCGGCAGCTATGGCTGCGTCTGCTTGGATCGACAGTGGTAGGGAGCTTGTTTGACACCGTTATATTCTGCGTCGTCGCTTTTGGCGGGCAGCTCACGGGGGGGGCATTGCTCAACTATATCGCCGTTGGGCTTGGCTTCAAACTTGCCGTTGAGGTCATCTGCTTGCCACTTACCTACCGCGTCATTGCCATGCTCAAGCGACGCGAATCCGTCGACACCTACGACACCACCACCAACTTCACACCATTTCGTTTGCGTGTCTAGCGGGCGAGTTGCTCACTGCAATAGGTTTGCATCTCTCTCAGAATATGAAGAATGCAGTACTTTCATCCTGCTAGAACAAAAAGTTGCCTGTGGTGATTATTGCAGCATGATCATTGAAGAGCCTAGTGTTTTAAGAAAATACTAAGACCCTTTTAGCATCTTAAAGAGACGGCGGTGAGAGGAAGGGCTGATGATGGGAAGGGAGTTACTATGCAAACTCTCTTCCCTAGTTGTTATGTGAATGCATACTATAACCTACGGAGCTCTCATCAATCGTTATCGGCGATAATACTGCGCCAAGAAATGATCTCGAAAGGCGTAGAACGTGCCATCCTCGAGGCTGTGGCGAATGTCGTCGACAAGCTTGATGATAAAGCGCTCGTTGTGGATCGACAGCAACGTCCCCGCCAGGCTCTCCTTAGCCCGGAGCAAGTGGCAGATGTAGGCCGCGGTGTAGTGCTGGCAGGTATAGCAATCGCACTCCGCCATAATAGGCGCAAACAGCTCGCGATATTTCGTCCCGCGCATATTCACTCGCCCATGCGGCGTGTAGGCCGCACCATTGCGTGCTACACGAGTTGGGCTTACGCAATCGAAGGTATCAATACCCTGCTCGATCGCCGCAAAGATGTCATCTGGCTCCGAGATGCCAAGCAAATGCCGCGGCTTGTTCTCGGGCAAAATCTCATTTACCCACTGGATGGTCTGCGCCATCGTTTCCTTCTCTAGCGCCCCACCAATACCATAGCCATCGAAGTCCATCGCGCCAAGGCGTGCTGCGGTTTGCTTGCGCAGATCCTCATAATTCGCCCCTTGCAAGACACCAAAGAGCGCTTGATACGGCTTATCTGGCCGAGCAGTCCGAAGGCGCTTGACCTCTGCCAGGCTGCGCTCTGCCCACGCATGGGTACGCGCCAGTGCCTCCACTTGGTATTCATACGGGTCAATCAGCGAGGTCAGTTCATCAAAGGCAAAGGTAATATCTGCCCCAATTCCTGCCTGGATTTGCATCGACAGCTCTGGCGTAAACTTATGCAATGAGCCATCGAGGTGCGACTTAAACATCACGCCATTATCATCCACCCAGGCGTGCCGGCTCGACTTCTTGGCAATCGCAATCTCTTCATCCACATCAGTGCTCATCGCCAGCACCTTCTTAAAGCCCGAGCCGAGGCTCAGTACCTGAAAGCCGCCGCTGTCGGTAAAGGTTGGACCACTCCAGTGCATAAACTTACCCAAGTATCCGGCCTTCTCTATTAGCTTGTGTCCCGGCTGTAGGTAGAGGTGATAGGCATTAGCCAAGACAGCTTGCGCGCCCACGCTAGCTACCATCTCGGGCACCATTGCTTTCACATTTGCTTTTGTGCCCACGACAATGAAGGCTGGCGTCTTGATATCACCATGTGGAGTGTGAATCACACCAGTCCGCGCCAACGTCTGCGGCATGCGGTGAGTAATGGTAAATGAGAATGATGCTGGCATAGTATGATTGCGTTCCCTATACCCCTAGGGGTATTTTACATTGAAATAATCGTGTTTCGCGCAAGGAGAAAAGCTCCCTCTCGCAAAAATCTCTCTCTATTGTATCACAAGGGCTCAGCGGTATGATGCGCGTTCCCTCCCCTTCCATCACTCTAATACATAGAGCATACGCATCTGCTGCGGTCATTGCTCTGCCGCCATCTTAAGAAACCACTACTTTGAGAAAATGGAGGACTTTATGGGTGACATAAGCAGAAACATTTCCAAAATACTTACTATAATACCAGAACAATACACTCATTGCTTTTCCAGGTAGAATAGTGAGCAAAAATAGCCTATTCTGCCAGAGAAAGTGAAGGCTTTTGGGTTCATGTTACGCAGCGCGCCGTGTAGGCTGAGTGTGCGCTTGTTGCAGTGCCACCACAACATCACTCTCCGCACGCTCTTGGCCTATTGAATGTGGTGCTAAACCTGCCTTAGCCTGCAGCCATTCACGGGCAGACCGCGGCATAAGCTTTTGTACAAGGTCGGTCGCTACCATACCAAGCGTCGCAGCAACCACTTTTGCATCCTTCTTTAGCGAGGCTGTCTCAGCGTATACAACATCCTGCTCCATCATATGAATTGTATCTAGCTCGTAGCCAGGCTCATGCTGTTCTTTGCTATAAGGTGCCATAATGCCTGGGCGAGCCGTCTTGCGCGCCTCAATCCACTGCTGCTTAAGGCCTTCAGGAATGTCGGGGTTAGCAAGAATGTCATTATATACTTCGCCTGTGGCTAGTGGCCTTGGCCCGACGATTGCCATCTTGCCACGCAATACTTGCAGCAGCTGGGGCGCTTCGTCCACATGCGCCTTGCGTACGAGCTTGCCAATTGGCCCTGCGCTACTGTGGTTATAGCCATTAGCCGAGGCGGTGTTGCGCACCGCACCACGGAGTGTCCGCAACTTTGGCACCTTAACGAGGTTATCAAGATCACTGCCATAGCGCTCCTGCACGAAGAGCGTTGGGCCATCGCCGAGCTCCTTATGCATCGCCGCAGCGGCAACGAGAGCAGCCGAGCCCATACAAACCAGCAAAGGAACCGCCACTACTCGGTCAAACCAGCGCTTCTCAGGACTTTCGTTATAGGCTTTGCCGTGTTTTGTTCTATTTTTTTGTGACATCCGTTCGATGGTAGCACAATGTTGCATATATGTCAACAGTATCGTGCCTAATCCTTCCTTTTTCACTTGATTTAGTGTAATTGTTATAAAGTATTGCACCCTTTAGGGCCACGCCAAACCAAAGAAGAGGCTACGACCTCTCTTCATCCAGTCTGATTCGCTGCTCTCAACAAAAACATCGCTCCGTTTGCGAAGTAATGCTTATTTCTTGCATCTGTGGTAGCAATATACACCAAAGCTCGAACCTATTTCGAGCGTAAAAGCTGAACCTGTGCAGGCTCAGCCCTCGACCCAAAGCTAGCCTTATAAACCGTATTTCACAGAAAGCTCTAGATCAAATAGTTTCAACATTCCGCCTATAAGCTTTGCTAAGTTCACTTACTAGAGCTTCATCCAGTAGCTCACCAGATAGCTCCATAAAATATACAAACTTATCACGGAGTCGCTTTTGCATATCAGTCGAAGCCAAGTGATAGTAGTAACTATTCTGAATGAGGTCTGCTGCGCGGATTGATAGGGCCTCGCTACCAAGCTCAGCCGTGCGAGCAAAAGACTGCATGGTGTCTTGAGTATCTGAAACTGTGAGAGCATCGACATACACTGCAACCTGATGTCCAAAGCTTTGCTCGACATCGTCGATAGTAATATCTGTATCTTCAACAACATCATGAAGAACCGCAGCAATCACGACATCTTGCGGGAAACCTCTCTCCCAGAGCATCTCTGCAACTTGAATCGAATGAAGCAATACTGGTTTGGTGTTATGCCCAGAGTCTTGCAAAGCATTCGACAGGAAGAACAAGGCTCGTTCTATTTCGTGCTTATCATATTCAAATTCTGCGATATGCGCCTTTTCCATCTTGTTTTACTCCTTGTTGCCAATAGGATTGGCTAATTCTCTATCAACTTGCAGCTCAACTATCTCTTCGTTCCCAATCTTGTCATCTAACATCGCCTGTAAGTCCCTACCATAATAGCTTGCAAGAATTACAGTGATCGGACCCGAGTGCGTTACGATTAATACACATGCGTCCTTGCCGGCTTCGTATATACGATTTACCGCATTGATAACTCGTGTGGCCATTATCTCGTTTGATTCTCCATCAGGAAATCGCACTTTCATATAACCACCCTCTATATGCGGAATGGCATCGTAGGGCAACCCCTCGTATTTTCCAAAACTAATTTCTCGTAGATCCTTATCAGAAGTAGCCTTCTGTAGACCAAGTGTATCCGAGATGATCTGCGCAGTCTGCACAGACCTTCCAAGATCAGATGTGTAGACACGATCAATTTTCTGAGATAGCTTCTTAATTTTTAGAGCCTTACGCTCCGCCTGCCGAACGCCAAGAACAGTCAGCTTGCTATCGCGTTGACCCATGGTAATGCCGCAGGCATTATCTTCAGCTTGGCCATGCCTAGTGATGAGAAGCTTCATGGTTCCATTGTCTCATGGCTAACGTAAATTGTTGCTGTACTTCGTCGGTAGCTTCATCTGCGTTACTATTATCCTCCAGGTATGTAACAGCCCGCATAAGATACCAAGGTAGTATAGACTCAGCGATTCGACGCGGGGCTACTTGACCAGCAGCCGAGCCTGCACAGGTTCAGCTTTTACGCTCGAAATAGGTTCGAGCTTTGGCTCCGCCAAAGTCTAGAAAAAGCCACCCTACAGGGCGACCGTTTCCAATTTTATTCCGAAATGGTGCGGGTGCGGAGAATCGAACTCCGATCCCAAGTTTGGAAAACTTGTATACTAGCCGCTGTACGACACCCGCATGCGCTATCCATTATACCACTTTTTTGTGTATAATAAAGGTATGACCCGAGGACTCCATCGCTTGCGCGGATCGAGCATACACACCAATGGCGTTGCGCGCAATACCCGCACCATCGTCAACGGCGCCAAGACGTCGTCACTACGCGTCGACCAGCGCCAACATCAATCTATCCAAGAGCGCCGCGTCAACCACTTGCGCTACCAAAGCTCGCACACTATGATGGGCTGCCGGCCAGTCGCAGCCGATAGTAGCCGTATTGATGATGAAGCACCTTATATGAACAACGAGCGCCTCCGAGGTGCTTGCGGTGGGCCACGTGACCCATCAGGGTCGCGGCCAGGCACTGCCACCTACGCCCGCCGGCGCGACAACACAGTACACTCGCCGCGACAGTCACAGCCAGCCTATAGCAAGCCAGCCATGAGGCCAAACTTCCGCCCAGGATTTATGCAATCAAACCAAGGCCAATAATCACGCGGCTTTGGCCTATACCGCTAGGTATACGTCACAAAAGAAATATTATTTCTCGCTCTTAGATTCTTTCAAGGGTAGAAAATATGCGCTTTCAAGCCTACTTGAGAACCCCTTCATACCTTCGTTCTTCTTATCTAATGTGTGACCCGTAATAGAATGGGCAGCTTCTCAATATCATTTCTTCGTAGAGCTAAAGCTAGTTATTCGAAAGTGCCGCACTTTTACCGTTTGTACTCTGGCGGGATGATTTCATCTGCTGTCACAACCTCTGGTGTACCATCTCCCTGGAAAGCTTGGCGGGCTTGCTCAAGTGTGACAGTAATAGTGCTGCCAGGTGTCACACTACCGCTAAGCATCTGGCGCGCCACAGTGTTCTCCACCGCTTTTTGCACCACGCGGCGCATTGGGCGAGCACCAAGCCGTGGATCATAGCCACGTTCGACGAGAAAGAGCTTGGCATCATACTCTACCGCGACCGAGACCTTTTGCTGGGCGAGCGTAGCATTGACCCCCTCGAGGATAAGGTCAAGCACTTGCACCAGCTCTTCCTTAGTAAACGGCCGGAAGAGGACGATTTCGTCAAAACGGTTGAGGAACTCGGGACGGAACTGACCACTGTTAATGAGCTCGTCGGTAAACTGCTGTTCGAATTGCTCAAGTTTATAGCCATGCTCGATATATTCGCGGATGCGGTCGGCCCCAGCGTTACTCGTAGCAATGACAATTGCATCACGGAAGCTCACCTCACGATTCTTAATATCGCGCAGGATCCCCTCATCCAGCAGCTGCAGCAAGGTTGCTAATACCTCTGGCGCGGCCTTCTCAATTTCATCCAGCAATACCACGCTAAAGGGCTGTTTCATCACCTGGGCGGTTAAGCTGGCTGGGTCATCAGCGCCATCAGCAATCAGGCGCGACACATCCTCAGGCCGGACATATTCGTTGAGGTCAATCCGGACAATCTTGCCCTCACCACCAAAGTACACGTCAGCCAGAGCCTTACTTAACTCTGTCTTACCCACCCCTGTTGGCCCAAGAAAGAGAAAGGTGCCAATTGGCCGATTTTGGTTGCGCACGCCGGCTCGTGCTCGGCGCAAGGCGTCACTTACTACGCTGACCGCTCGCGTTTGGTTGACCATTCGCTGGTGGATGAGCGCCTCCATATTGAGTAGCCGCTCACGATCATCGGCAGTACTCGCCACACTTATCTTCACATCCATCGTCTGCTCGATGGCTTGCTGCACCGATTGCTTTGTCACAATACCATCCTCGTGGTAGCTCGCGGCCGACTCGAGCAGCTTGATGGCTTGACCCGGCATAGCAAGGTCATGAATATAGCGCGCGCTTAGCCGATACGCCTCGCGCAGCGCTTGATAGCGGTAGGCCACATGGCGCTGCCCCTCAGTAATGACGGCTTGTTCTTGCAGGACGCGCAGTGTCTCAGCTTCGTTTGTGGGCGCGATGGAAATGCGATTAAGCGCATTGGCAAGCGATGGGTTGCGCCGGCCAATCTGCAAAAACCGCTGCTCGTCCATACTCAGAATAACCCTCAGGCGCCCTGCCTCGAGAATAGGCAGCAGTACATTAGTGAGATCCACCGCGCCAATCCCTTCCTCAAAGAATAGTTGAGCATTATCCAGGCAGATGATGATATTCTTAGCAGTATACGCCTCACTAAGGACACGCATAACAAGGTTCTCGAGCTCACCTCGGCCTGGTGCCGCAGCGATGAGTGATGATGAGTCGAGGATAAATACCTGTCGAAACTTGAGGCTGCTAGGCAAACGTGCCGAGGCATCGAGGAGCCGCTCGGCAAAGGCGTGGATGATGGTCGTCTTGCCCGTGCCAGCCTGCCCTACTAGCACGGCATTCTGCCGCCCACGAGTGCCAAAGATATCGATGAGCTGATCAATCGCCTTGGTATGCGACGCAACATCAACAGAGAACATCCCGCCACCACGACTAATTTGCTCACTAATATTCTGTCCAAAGCGGCGTAACAGTGGGATATAACCAAACGACCAATCGCGTGCCACCCCACCAGTGCGCCGCGGCTGATGAATCTGTGCCACCAATTGACGTAAGTGGTACTGCCACTGCACAGCGCCATCGAGATCTTCGTCGTCAAGCTGGAGCTCCGCCAAGATATTTTGGTAGCCAGGCACACTGCGTACCAAAGCCACCATAAGCACACTACCAGTGATCTGCTCAAGCTGGTTGTACTGACGGATGCGATCAGCAAATTGCCAAAACTCAGGCATAATGCTCGGGTCGTCACTCACGAGATCCTGCACAAGCGCCGGGCTGAGACCGAGTCGCAATGCCATAAATAGCCCATCATTAACTGAGCGCAATGCCCATGCAATATCGCGTGGTGTTGGCGCGGCGGGCAACCGACCCAGGACATCACCTGTAAGCAAACCATCAGCCGTACCACCACTGATAGGTAAACGCGCAATCTCACCCTGATACCACCGGTGCAGTCCATACGGCACCACAGCCAGGCTCGCGATAAACCACCCCAGAGGCAGCTCAATAGCTAGCAAGGCTCCTGCCCCTGCTACGAGTAGCAAAAATGGTGCCCACCACCAGTGGTCGAAGCGGCCCATCTGCACACCCAAGCGAGCCTTCTTAGCGCGCAAGCTATCGTAATGAAAGTCGCTTACCATGGCAGCCACCCCACTACCGCAAGCCCAGCACCCAGCAGCGGCAACGCAGGCACAAGCGCCCAAGCAATAATAAAGACAAGCCCCGCCGCAGCGGTTACTGCGAGCGCGACAATGCCAAAGATAATCATAAAGCTCCGCACAATGCCACCAATCGTCCGCGAGATCAGGCGGTCGAAGAACGCCCGAATCTGCACGCCAATCGGCCCATCCACTGCTCCTGCCGATATCTGTCGAAACGGCGCAAACCATGTTCGCACCAAGAGATCAATTGAAAAATAGTCAAATACACTCACCAGCTTCCCCCACACCATCGTGATCCGCTGCCACCACCCAGCGCCATACCACCACGCAAAAAATCCAACCACTATCATACTATGCATTGTAGCGCACTAGCGTAATTTGTGCTATATATCGCGCCATAAATAAAGGGTAATTCATGCTATAATAAACACCATGATTCGTATTACAACTCTTGTGGGCAAAGGGGTGCAGCGCGCAGCTCGGTTGCGCGGTGGTGGTTCGGCATTGCCAGGCCTCGTCGTCGAGAAGCTCGATCGGCACTTTCTTGCCCGTACGCTTGATGCTCTACCGCATGGTGTGGTAGTAGTAAGTGGCACTAACGGCAAGACAACCACCACCAAGATGGTTGTAGCCCTACTGGAGAGCCAAGGCCTCCGCGTCTTTACTAATCGCACGGGGAGCAACTTTACCCGCGGCGTGGCAGCAGCACTGCTTGAGGCGGTTGATACCCATGGTGTTTTGCCAGCGGATATTGCCGTGCTCGAGCTTGACGAAGCGCATGCCGTGCACTTCGTCAAGCAAGTTGCCCCACGCTATTGCCTGCTACTCAACGTCCTGCGCGACCAGCTCGATCGCTTTGGCGAGATTGACTACACGGCGCAGCTGCTTCACACCATCGCCATGCACACCACGAATGGCATCGTCCTCAATGGCGACGACCCACGGCTGACGCGGCAAGAATTTACCGCTGATCTTACAGCACCAATAAGCCGCTACGGCGTCGACCCATCACTTGCCCACCTCTTCCCAAGCGACGATACCATGCGAAGCGCCCCAGGTCAGGCTACAGCCACCACCGATGCTGATGTGACGCTATGCCACTTATCTGACCAAGCTGCCACTTTCCGCTTCGACGATTCCGATCATCCTGTCTCACTGAAGCTCAAGGGCAGCTACAATGCCCAAAACGCTGCAGGAGCACTTACCCTCGTCCGTACTATTCTGCAAGATAAACTCGATACACCCGCCATGCTGGCTGCCCTCGCTCAGGTCGAGCCAGCCTTTGGCCGCGGCGAAGCTCTAACTGTCAATGGCCAACCCTGCGAGCTTGTCCTCGTCAAGAACCCGAGTGGCTTTCGCCTGAGCCTGGCATCGTTTGACCCTCACAAGACTGCTACAATGATTGCCATCAACGACCAGTACGCCGATGGCCGCGATATGAGTTGGCTCTGGGATGTCGACTTCGACACGCTTCGGCCCACTGGCGTGGCAATGGTGAGTGGTGTGCGCGCCTACGATATGGCGCTGCGCCTCCAGTATGATGAGGTAGAAGCTCGGCGCGTTGTACCTGGCCTTAAGCAAGCTCTGGCAGAGTTTGTCCAGGCCAACCGCGGCACCCCCTTGCGCATCTACTGCACCTATACCGCCATGCTTGCCTTGCGGCGCGAATTAGCTCATTACACAGAGGTAAATGCTGTATGAAAGACAACACTATCACCATCCTCCAACTCTACCCTCACGCCATGAATATCTATGGCGACTGGGGTAATACCCTCACGCTCAAGCGACGGCTTGAATGGTATGGCTACAGCGTGCGGCTCGTTGAATACAACCCAGGCGATACCTTCCCAACCGATGTCGATATCATCGTGGGCGGCGGTGGCCAAGACTCTGGCCAAGCTACCATCCAAGATGATTTACTCGCGATTGGCCCCACCCTGCAGCGCCTGGCTGATGATGGCGTGCCAATGCTGGTAGTGTGCGGGCTGTACCAGCTGTTTGGGCGGTTCTTTAAGACCACTCAGGGAGCGATCATTCGTGGAATTGGTCTCTTTGATATCGAGACAGTCGCTGGTGAGCAGCGCCTGATTGGCAATATCGTCACTGCCAGCAGCGACTTTGGCGAAGTCATTGGCTATGAGAACCACAGCGGCCTCACAACCCTCGGGCACAGCGTGCCACCCCTGGGTATCGTATCGCGCGGGGCGGGCAACAATGGTACCGACCAAACCGAAGGTGCGCGCTACCGCAATGTGATCGGCACCTACCTGCATGGCTCAATTCTACCTAAGAATCCACGCATTGCCGACTTCCTGATCGAGCAAGCAGTGGCGCGGCGCTATGGTGAATTTGCGCCGTCTGTCCTCATCGATGACACCTTTGCCACCAAGGCACGCACTGTTGCGAGCAAGCGACCACGCTAGCCTGTTGCTATGCCTCTCAGTTTTTAGACCATAGAGTCATCAGTGTTGGATATCCAGACCTCGGATCCATATTTCCTCACCACAACATTAGACAATCTTAAGCGGACTTTTAGCAAATCTGCTATACTAGATCATTGTGACAACCCAACCAAAAGCCAGCGCGTCCTCTGTTGGGCGCATCGTTAGTCTCGACCTCATGCGCGGGTGGTTTTTGATTATCATTATTCTCGACCATCTCACCTACTTCCCCAATGGCCTCACCTTCCTCACTGGCGACAGTCGCCTCGCTGTGTCGGCAGCCGAAGGGTTCTTCATTATATCCGGCCTTGTCCTAGGCATTGTGCGCGGTGCCAAGCTCCGCAGGCAGCCCCTCATGGCAGCGACGCGCTTGCTCTGGAAGCGGGCTGGTACGCTCTACCTTACAAGCATTATCGTGACGATACTATCACTCCTGATCAGTTGGTGTTTTATCGACAATAAGGGTGTCAAGTTGCCCTTGCCACTACCCGACGGTAATTGGCTTGGCCTGGCGTGGGATATCATCACCCTGCAGCAATTCTATGGCTGGGCGGACTATCTGCGCCTGTATGCACTGTTTATTGCGGTAGCACCAGGCGCGCTCTGGCTGCTGCGGCGCGGCAAGTGGTATATCGTGCTAGGGCTCAGCCTACTAGTGTGGGCGCTAACACCACGGCCGGTCAGTGAGCTATATCAGCCACTCACCTGGCAAGTGCTGTTCTTTATGGCCTTTGCCTTGGGCTACCACCTACCAGAGATTACTGCACGCTGGCAATCGTGGCCGCTCGGCCATCGGCGCATCATCAAGCGGAGCATTGCAACGCTCTTCGTCCTCACACTCTTTGCCGACGCATACGTCACCTTTGTGGCACATGGACTGGGCGATGGCTTCCATCAGGCACTTGCCGCGGCCGATACTGCACTCGACAATCAGTTCCTCAAGCTCGACCTACCACTACCTCGGCTTGCTCTATCATGGCTCTGGTTTGCTGGGTTCTTTATGTTGTTTCGGCGGTTCGAGGATCGCATCAAGCGGTGGCTGGGCTGGATTTTGCTACCATTTGGCCATAATTCGCTCTATGTGTACACAGTGCATGCGTTCGTTATTCTCATCATACATCTCTTTGTGGCACCAGATTATTATATTAGCGACTTTTATTTTACGTCGGTCGATCGTTTCTACGAGATCCCGGCCAATTTCGCCTTATCTGTCAGTGCACTTGCGCTTATCTACCTTGCCGTCAAGACAAAGTTTTTGATGAAGATTATTCCACGCTAATAGGGGTCAGTTAGAGAAATAGACCTGCTTTTGTTTCATTGATCTGTCCCATCAATTAGTATGTCTTTACTATACATCTCCATAAAAAACAGAGGCTGCGCGAGCCTCAATTATCTATGGTATACCCGGCAGGGTTCGAACCTGCGACCTTTGGTTCCGGAAACCAACGCTCTATCCAGCTGAGCTACGGGTACGTATAGTGGTATTGTACCACGGATGATTATGGCTTTGCTAGTGGATTTTTTGCCAACAAATCGGTACTATAAAAGATATGAGTAAGCAACTAGCGCGGCAACAATCTGCCGCTTGGGTCAAGAAGCCCGCCTTTATTTTTGTTAATCGACTATCTCCTCTTGCCTGCAAAGTACGACGCCATTGGTTTCGCATCGTCATTGTGGTAGCACCACTGGTGGCAATGGCACTGTGCTGGTGGATTGGCAGCCAGCAAAGTGTGTGGTTTGATGAGGCATATTCGGTATGGCTCGCCAAGCAGCCAATCAGTGAACTCATTCGCCTCACTAGTATCGATACGCACCCGCCGCTCTACTATCTCATCCTTAAGCTCTGGGCCAGTGTGTGGGGCTATAGCGAGCCTGCCCTGCGTGCCCTTAGCATCCTCTGCTATGGCGGTGCGATGGTTATTATGGGGTGCTTTATGCGGCGTTGGTTTGGCACGCGCGCCGCGGGGTACACACTCCTCACACTAATTGGCACACCGCTGCTGATGCGCTACGGCTTTGAGATACGGATGTATGCTTTGGGGTCACTCATCGGTGTGAGCGCCACCGCTGTGCTGGCGCGCGCCTGGCACGATGATCGCTGGCGCGACTGGATGCTCTATGCGGTGCTTGTCGCTTTCGGTATGGGGACGCTGTATTATAGCGCCTTACTCTGGCTAGCCCAGCTGCTCTGGCTCATGGTTATGACCTACCGTCGCCAAGGTCTACAACAGTGGTGGAAATTGCCATGGCTCTGGGCGTATGTAGTGAGCTTCATGCTGTTCTTACCGTGGCTACCAACCTTCTTGGGACAAATTGGCAATGGTGCTTTAGCCGAGATTGGCCAGCCGATGAATCTGCAGAATTTGCTTGGCATCGCATCCTTCAACATGATTTATAAGCCATCTTGGTCGCTAGGCGTTGTGTCGTCGCAACTTGTCCTTATTATTATCTGTGCCGTTGCGTGGGCGTGGCCTCGTGCAATGCGTTCGTTGCCGCATCCCGAGCTTGCCTGGCTATTGCTTGCTCATGTGGGCGTGCCAGTCGCAGCACTGATCGTTGTGTCACTATCTGCTCCAATGTATGTCGAGCGCTATCTTGCTCATGTGGTAATTAGTGGTATCACTATTGCGAGTGTTGTCCTCTATACGGCCTGCGTAGCCCTGCATCGTTCGCCATTGCGCTGGCACAAGGCTGTGTCAACCGCTCTCTTGGTACTTCTGCCAGTAGTTATGTTTTATGGCATGGTACAGTTATCATTGCAGGGTAATTTCAACTTCCAGCGCGATGAGCGACCCAATGTGAAGCAAATTGCCACCCAGCTCGGCACCTGCCATGATGGGAGTGTCATCCTTGCAGCCGACCCGTACATCGCCATAGAGATAAGCTATTATCTCGAGCAAGCGCAGTCACATTGTCCCATCTACATGGCCTATGTGGGTGGCCCACTGATGGGCGGCTACGCACCGCTCGAAGGGAGTACCACGTACCACAAGGTAGCCGACACCACTCAGCCCTTTACCGATGCCAAAAAAATCAACGTTCTCTACTATAGCAGCTCGACCGCAACCACCACTCCAACACTACCCAGCGCTTACACCCTGCGCTCCGTCACTGGTGACCCACTCGTGCTGATGCAGTTTGCCCGTGACTAGTGCCTGAGCATTATACCATCTCTACAGTGGTGGATAGTTCATAGTCTCACCTATTAATTGCAGATTACCCCGCCATCATCTACACTAGAAAGATAAGGAGGCATGTATGATCGAACAACTCAAAAGACAGCTTATTGGTGCGTGGTGGGTGATTATTATCATTAGCCTGTCATTGATTATCTTTGGTGGAGTATCGCTTGCGATGCCAGCAGTCACTCTCACTGTTTTGATGACACTCCTCGCTATTTTGATCATCATCTGGGGTCTATCGCAGCTGGTACGTGGGCTGCAGGTAGCGAATGGCCAAGCGAAGACGTTTCTCGTGGTGGCAAGTGCGCTGCTTATTCTGCTTGGTGTAGTGATGCTCGCCAACCCTCGGGTCAGTGTGGCAACACTCAGCTTTGTGCTTGGCTGGGTAGTGATGCTACGCAGCCTCATCGACCTCATACTCAGCCGCATCTTCCCTGCCGGGAGCCGCACGCGAGCGCTCTGGCTAATGTCTGGCGTGATCGGTGTGATCGTGAGCTTCATCCTCTGGCTCTTCCCAGTGGGCAGCGCTCAGCTTTTCGTCCAAATCGTTGGTGGCTATGCACTGGTTAATGGCATCATTCTCCTTGCCAATGCTATCGAGCTGCGCCGCACCGTGCGCCGTCGTATGCATGGGCATCGCACCAACAAGCCAATCGACCGCGGTAAGGTGATCGACCTGTAGCATAGATTGCAATATTTATCTATCAAAATATGTTGCTTTTTGCCCTGCCGCACACACTCAGGGCTAGTATCTCAAAAGCACCGATCTCGCACCACTAGATAGAGCTAACTACCGGTTATTGCAACGAAATTTCATAAGGCAGCGAGGAAAATGCGGTTAGTATAGAAAAGGGCTAGGCTTGAGGCCGTACTACCTTAGCCTTGCCCCATTCATTGCTATCTTAGCTGGCAGAGTATACGGCTCGCGGAGAGTAACATCTGGGTTTAGATCTTTATGATGCTAAAATTTTACCTCTGCAACTCCGGCTCACACACTGCCGGTTGGGTTGGCTCAACCACGCGGATCACATGACAGTAGCGCAGCGCACCATCGGTCGCTCGCGACTCATTCTCGCCAGATTGCGCGTGGTAGGTATCACACCCACCCTCTTTGGGTTCGCTCTCTGAGCCCTTCACATGATAGACAAGCCCCCGAGTGGTGCGCGTCGTCGCCTCTATGCAGTAAGTTGCCGATGCGACGTATTTGAGTGTCGCTGTCACATTCTCACTCTTATGATAATCAACCGGGAGCGACGTTGGGTAGCCATTATAAAACGTCCGGTAGGCCGTCATAGCCGCCCCTGCAGCCCGCAGATCGCTCACGAGCTCCGTCTGGGCTGCACGCTGACGCCACGCACCATATCCTACGACCGATGCCGACACCAAAATAGCCAACACTGCCACCACGACCAGAATCTCAACCAGCGTAAACCCTCGCTTATTCATGCCTTCATCATAACATAAGCATCATGGAGAGTACAGATGGTACTGCTGTGTTTTGCCAATACACAAATATTCACCACCTCATGGTGTATTCACCGTCTGCTCTCAGCTACTCTACACCAAGTAGCTGATAATCTCATCTGCCACTGCAATAGCCGATGGATAGGTGCTCGTGTCAATCGGGCCACCAGGTGTTAGATCGTGGCTAGCCAGTACCGCTGGGAATTGCTGCATGCTATCCATGTCGTCCTCGCCATCACGCATAAATTCTTCGAAGCTCTGAATCACCGCTGCATCACGCCCAGCACGCCGCCTCGCCTCGGCCACTCCCTTAAAGCGCTCATAGCGGAGTTCATCTGGCGCTGTGAGCACCACCGTCCGGTAGCGATCACCCAGCCGCTCCTTGAGGCGGCAGGCACTGCGGTAGTCACGCAGGCCATCGAGCACCACGAGCTCCACACCAGGCCGCTCAAGCAGCTCCAGTGCTCGGTCGGCCAGTAAGCTCGGTGCAGACTCAGTCATGATCTGCAGCACGCGCAAATAATCGCTCCGCTTGCGCAGTGTAATATGATGGCTCGCGGCATATTCGCGCAAGACATCGCTCGGACGAAACAAAACAACCCCGGCACCCAGCCGCGGCATTAGCTCACGAATTGTTGATGATTTGCCGGCGAGTTCTCGCCCAGTAATATTCACAATTTGGATGGTTCGAGTAGATCTCATATACCCTATTGTAGCATGGCATTCGCGGCAGAAATACCTCAAAAACGGCAAATTTATGGTATTTGTTCTATTTTTGGCTCATGACCTCTGGTGCATTCTCATCTCTGCCTGCAGTTTTATTCAATGAAGTATGGTGGCTCGTCGCTATAATAAGCGCTGCATCCTCACACTAAAAGGGTGAATGTTCTAGAAAAGCATTCATTTTATGCAGCTGAACTAGCATCAGAAAGCGTGTGAAGTGAGCTACTGGACTGTAAGATATTGGCATTTGGGTATGTGTAACAAGATATATTATTGCATTAATATCCATGATATTGTGTATTATATGCTATTACCCCTGTTTTTGAACATATTATGCAATAATATATGTTATTTTGCAATTTTTCTCTTCCCTTTTTGCGACCTCTGTTGTATAGTGAATGGACTATGACTACACAACAGAGAACAAACAGGGGTGAAAGATCACCACATTCTTCATCAACACCCAATTATAAAAAATATGGTGATGGCAAGTACCCTCACTTGATAGAGGACTCCACCATTCAGCCTGAGTCACAACACTCAAAGTCTAAGGATGTCTCACGACGAGGCTTTCTTGGAGCCGCTGCAGTACTAGGACTAACAACAGGGTTCATCGCTTTAGGGTCAAAAGATAACTATAATCAGCGCCCATCTACCGCGGAGCACCGACCCACCCCCGAAGAGCAAGCTACCCAGCTAGTCGATGCCTATAGCGATTACCTCAGCCAGCGCCACACCTACGAGGCAGGCAAAACCACAGAAGAACCTCAACTACCAGCCAACCTAGATGGTATTACTACTCTAGCCGTCGAGGCTGGCGACAGCATCGGCACTGTGGTAGACCGGCACATCGCCACACTCGCCGAAGCAGATACATTCCATACCAAGCCCGAGCAAGATGGTGTGACTCATGCTGCATCGGCCCGCGTTGCGGAGCTCTGCCTGACCGATGGCGACACCCACTACGAGCTACAGCCTGGAGACGTCGTGACACTCGCGCAATACCAGGGTTTTGTTATACCACTGGCAGTCAACCCACACGAGCCAAGCTCCGGCGTGCCACAGCACACTCTCGAGCCATAACTATTTGCGCGCTACAGCAGACCAGCCAGCCAACCTGGCTGGTTTTTTGGTATAAGCATAGCCAGTTCGCTCTCTCGCATCAAGAGTGGTATAATAACGTATACGATGCAAATGGAGCAGGTGCAAGCACTGATTTTTACGATTCGCCAGGCGGACGCCACGCGGCTGGATGACCTTGCGTACGCCGAAAAGACGGTGCGCACACTTGCCGAGCTGGCTGGCCTGCACGCGCTCGAGTCTGTCTCGCATCAGTTCTCGCCACAAGGCGTGAGTGTGTCGTTGCTGCTCGAGGAGTCGCACGCCACCATCCACACCTGGCCCGAGAGCTGCGGAGCGTACCTCAGTATTGCCACGTGCCGACCACTGAGCGAGGATACAATTGAGACTCTCCACCAAGCCATTGCAGACGCATTTTATACCAACACTATAACGATCGAAAGCGCTATCTTATGACCAAACGCACCAAAGCTCGCCTCAAAATCAACGATGTGCTGCGCGGCAAGCGAACCAACTTTCGCGCGGTGGGTTGCTTGTTGTTTAAAGAAGACAACCCCGAGACCAAGCAGGCCTCCTACTGGGAAGAGTGGGAGCTGACGGGCCTCGAAAATTACGATAGCTGGGTGGAGTACGACCACGATAGCAAGGTTGTGTCGCTCTACGAGCCGGTGCGGTTTGCCCAGCGGCTTGAGCCAGAGACACTCGCTGCGGGTAATGAGTTTACCGTCACGCTGGAGGACGGCACAGCGCAAACCATTACCGTTACCGAGGCCGGCGAAGGTACCATTATGGCCATCCGCGGCAAGAACGCCTACCAGGTCTTTGAGGGCGAGCCAATGGCCTATGCCAGCCTGCACTACACCGACGCCGAGACCGGTGCTACCACCACCTACACGGTCGAAAAATACAACCGGCGTGAGTACGACGTTTACCGCAAAACACCCCTGTCCGACGCGCAGCAAAAGGAATTATTTGGCCGCCTCATCCGCCCACGCAACTGGCCGCTATTTTGGCGCTGGGTGATGATCATCAGCTTTGTTGGCGCACTGCTCTTTGCTATTTACGACGAGTTCTTTGGCCACGATGATTCACACGGCAGCGGCACCTACCACGGGCGCAGCGTCTATGGCGGTGGCAGTGGCGGCGTAGGCAAATAACCTGGGCGCGAAAGGTACACAGACACTATGGCACATACGCGCGTTACGCCACCGGGCACCAAGCGCATCACCAGCAAGGAAAATATCGCGCTGTTTGCGGCGGCGCTGCTGGTGGCAATTGGCGGACTTATCTACGAGCTTATCCTAGGCACAGCTGCCTCGTACCTGGTGGGTGATTCAATCCTGAGCTTTAGCCTGGCAACTGGTATTACCCTTTTTGGCATGGGGGTGGGGTCGCTGCTGGTGCGGCATATTCGCTGGCACCCGGCCACCAGCTTTGCCGTTAATGAAATCCTGCTAGGGCTGGTGGGTGGTAATTCGGTGCTGCTGCTCTATAGCGCCTTTAGCTTGAGCAAGCTGCACTGGCCGGTGTTTGCGCTGATTAGCCTGGTGATTGGCGTGCTGATCGGCCTGGAAATTCCGCTACTCGTCAAGATGTTTACACGATACGGCCGACCGTCTTCAGTGGAACTACTCAGTAAGGTGCTCGCAATCGATTACTTTGGCGCGCTGGTAGCCTCACTGATCTTCCCGCTCTTCCTATTACCAAGTCTTGGTCTGATGCGCAGCACCTACTTGATCGCCACGCTTAACATCGCCGTGGCAGTGCTGATTCTGCTGCAACTGAAGACCTCGCGCAGGCTCCTAGCCGCCAGTGTAGTCGCGACCATCCTGCTGCTGGGGCTGTTCTTTGGCGCCAGCTGGCTGGAGCACCGTATTGATACCAAGGCCTACAAAGACCCGGTGATTCTGTACCAGCAGTCGGCTTACCAAAAGATTGTCCTCACAAAGTACAAGCAGGATTTGCGGCTGTATCTAAATAACAATCTGCAGTTTTCTAGTCTGGACGAAGCCCGCTACCACGAAACACTGGCCGGCGCGGCGATGACAGCCGTCAAGCAGCCCAAAAACGTACTGATTATGGGCGGTGGCGACGGCCTGCTGGCGCGCGAGATCCTTAAGTACCCCAGCGTAGAGCACATTACCCTGGTGGATATCGACCCGGCGATGACGCAGCTGGCGCGCACCAACCCCCTGCTCGCCGAGCAAAACCAGCGCTCGCTTGCTAACCCCAAAGTGCGCGTCGTCAACGAGGACGCGTTTTTATTTGCCTTCAACACGCACCAAACCTACGACGCCATTCTGATCGACCTGGTCGACCCATCGAACGACCGCCTCGCCAAGCTCTACTCGCAGCAATTCTACCGCCAGGCCGCGCGCATCCTCAGCCCCAGTGGAGTGATGATCACCCAAGCAACATCATCGTACTTTTCGCCACACGCCTTCGCAATGGTGGCTAGCACCGTCGCATCCGCCCAGCCCCAGCGGCATATCACGCCCTTTAGCATCAATGTACCTTCCTTTGGCGAGTGGGGTTTTGTGCTCTCGACCAAGGATAAAGCCAGCCTGCTGAGCCAGCCACTGCCACCTGGGCTCAGCTACACCGATACCAAACTGCTCGACTACACCCTGCGCCAGCGCCCCGCTAGCCTACCCCCAGCCGGCATTTCTACCCTGCTAACACCGCGGATCATCGACGTCTATAACCGCGATATGGCGCAGTGGCGGTATCAATAAAGAATACTTTGTGTAGAGCCTAGCCTCTTCCTGATATCAATCTATAATCACAATTCATCATGTGCGGATATACAGTCTAGCCAAAACTAACCCGTCAGAACTGCCGCATTCCTTGCTTTACTCATCAACACCTACTAACTCTTCTATACTATTGGGATATTTTGCGTATGTTTGCTCTATAGATCGGTATATCGTATGATATATTCATGTATCATAAACGACCACGCGAACAAGCCCGTCATTATGACATCCAGTGGTACCGCCAAACCGGTATGTTTTACCCTGAGCAACTATCATCAGAAACACCAACTGTTGGTGTTTCTGCCAATACCTGGCGCGAGTACATGGATCTGATACGCAAAGCAGCTGCCGATCGCTTCATCAGCCCCGAACTCATGACGACGGCAGACATGGAGCTGGCTGAAATCCCAGACCAAGATGCTGTAGTAAATGATCGCCTCGCCGAGCTGGAGGAACTCTCTACCTCTATGCCCACAGCGGAGCTTGTGGTAGGCACACCAGAGTACCACCCAGATGGAATTTACAACTCACTTGTTATTATCCAAAATGGTACACGCCGCATACTTGAGCGCAAACGCACGATTTTTAGCTCAGCCGAGTGGGGGACATTCACCGCAAGCAACACATTGCAGCAGCGGTGCACCCGCACATTATCTGCTGTGTGTGCCGATCTAGTGGGTTATGGCATGCAATACCCCCAATACCCCAAACTCCCCCAAGACACTCGTGTCATCCACGCCAGCTGCTGCTGGGCGACACCGCTCGAGGAGGGAGCTCTCTATGCCGCAGCGCCAGATGAAGAACGCTACCCCAGCACCATGACGCGCGCGCTTGGTCGTCTCTTCGCACGCTATCCACAGCTACAGCAGGTCATAGTCGTCGATCGCACTCCACCCAGCACAGCCATCCCACCGCTCAACTGCGTGGCGCAGCGGAGTACGCATAATGGTATAATAGAGCCATGACACAATACGAAGGAACCAAACTCGCCGACTTTACACCTATCGCCAAGGTCGACGCACTGCAAATCATCGACATCATCCCTGGCACTGGTGCCGAGGTACCAGCTGGCGCAACCATCACCGCACATTATACTGGTGCACTGTGTAAAAATGGCATCATCTTCCAGAGCAGCCACGACTTTGGCCAGCCCGTCACCTTCGGCCTCGACCAAGTCATCCGTGGCTGGACAGAAGGCGTGCCTGGCATGAAGGTTGGTGGCATGCGCCGGCTCATCATCCCAAGCGACATGGCCTACGGCTCCGTTCGTGCTGCCGCTAACATCCCGCCTAATAGCGATCTTGTGTTCGACATTGAGTTGATGGATATTAAATAACAGAGGTCAGCGCACAACAAGAAGCTCACACTAGGTGAGCTTCTTATTTTCTTTGTAGATTTGCCTAAGGCGATTGGTATTTGTCATTATGGACACTCATGACACCAAGCAAATAGCCACCCTTTCCAGGTGGCCATTTGCAGTGTAGCTAGCAAGACACTACTTCTTGTCGCTGCTTTTGTCGTCGACAACTTCGCCTTCGACGGGTTCGTCTTTGCCAGGCTTCTTGTTGGTCTCTTTCGCCTTGACATCAGCTTCTTCTTCGGCTTTTTTATCCTCAGCTTGCTGCTGATAGAGCTTAGCCCCGATAGACATCGTCACGTCGCCCAGCGCCTTAGTGGCAGCCTCAAGCTCGTCTTTGTCTTCTGCATTCTTATGCTTCTCAGCTTCGGCAATGGCATCTTCCAGCGTCTTCTTGTCATCGCTCGAGATCTTGTCCTTAAACTCATCAGGCATCTTCTTGGCCTGGTAGATGGCATTCTCGAGGTGGTTCTTGGCATCAATTACTTCACGCTTTTTCTTGTCTTCGTCGGCGTGGAGCTCAGCTTCCTTCTGCGCCTTCTCAATATCTTCCTTGCTCATATTGCCAGAGTTTTGAATGGTGATCGACTGCTCTTTGCCCGTGCCTTTATCCTTAGCGGTAACACTGAGGATACCATTGGCATCAATATTGAAGGTCACTTCAATCTGCGGCACACCACGCGGTGCTGGTGCAATACCGTCAAGCACGAAGCGGCCCAGGCTCTTGTTGTCATTAGCAAACTCGCGCTCACCCTGCAAGACGTGGATCTCTACCTGTGGCTGGTTGTCTGCTGCGGTTGAAAACACTTCGCTCTTGCTGGTTGGCACAGTGGTATTGCGCTCGATTAGTTTGGTCGACACACCGCCCATGGTCTCAATGCCGAGGGACAGCGGCGTCACATCTAGCAGCAGCACACTCTTGACGTCACCGGCTAGCACACCACCCTGAATGGCTGCACCAACGGCCACCACTTCGTCTGGGTTGACGCCCTGCATTGGGTCTTTGCCAAACAGCTTCTTCACCCGCTCGACCACTGCTGGCATACGGGTCATACCACCAACCATGACGATGTTGTTGATATCAGACTTGCTCAGCTTGGCGTCTTTGAGCGCTTTTTCTACTGGCCCATCGAGGCGGTCAAGCAGATCCTTCACCAAGTCCTCAAGCTTGGCTCGCGTCAGGCTCATCTCAAAGTGCTTTGGCCCATCAGCATCAGCTGTGATAAATGGAATATTGACATCATACTCAGTAACAGTCGAGAGCTCCTTCTTTGCCTTCTCGGCTTCGTCCTTGAGGCGCTGCATGGCGGCGTTGTCTTTGCGCAGATCAATACCTTCTTTGGCCTTAAAGTCGTCGAGGAAGTAATTGACGATGGCATTGTCGAAGTCCTCACCACCAAGGTGGGTGTCGCCATTGGTTGACTGCACCTGGAAAATCTCACCGGTGATTTCTAGCACTGACACGTCGAAGGTACCACCACCAAGGTCGAAAACAACGATCTTTTCGTCTTTCTCCTTATCTAAACCATAGGCAAGAGCGGCCGCTGTTGGCTCATTGATGATACGCTCGACTTCCAGGCCAGCAATCTTACCCGCATCCTTGGTAGCTTGGCGCTGCGAGTCATCGAAGTAGGCTGGCACAGTAATGACTGCCTTCGTCACCTTCTCACCCAAGAAGGCCTCGGCATCAGCCTTGATCTTGCTGAGGATCATGGCACTGACTTCTTCTGGTGTATATTCTTTATCACCCAGCTTGACGGCAACGGCATTACCCTTCTTGACGATCTCGTATGGCATGATGTCGAGATCTTTCTGGACTTCTTTGTCGGTGAATTTGCGGCCAATCAAGCGCTTAACGCCATAGATCGTGTTCTTAGGGTTGGTCACACGCTGGCGCTGCGCCACCTGCCCCACAAGGCGCTCACCTTTTTTATTAATCGCCACCACTGATGGTGTGGTGCGGTTGCCTTCAGCATTGGCGATAACCTCTGGCTTGCCCGCAAGCAAGTATGCAAAGGCACTGTTGGTTGTACCGAGGTCGATACCGATAGTTTTACCCATATATTTTCCTCCTGGTGCGCCTGCCCTGCCGGCAGCGACGCAATGTTGTTAGTTTATTGTTTCGGTTATTAACATCTTGTTTATTCTAGCACTCTTTAGCAGCGAGTGCCAATAGGTTTAGTATAGCGAGCTAGCACTCGGCTGTCAAGAGTGCTAATAGATTTTGCTTACCACTGATAGATCTCATCACCCGCAGTAATTGCCGCAGCGAGCGTCTCAGCCCGCCGGAGACGCCAATAGGCCATCACTGCATAGGCAAAAACCGCCACACCACCGGTCAGCACCGCGTAGCCCACGCCACGCACAACCCGTGTATCACTCCCTTGGACAAATATCGCATAGAGCGAAACTGCACCCACCAGTGGTGCTGCCGCTGCTGCGACCACCGCCCAGCGTGCCCGCACTACACGCTTACTAGCAAATGTCCGGGTATGCTGGCGTCGCGCCCAGACTGCAGCAAGGGCCGCCACGAGTCCAGCACCAATCACCATAAGCAAGTAGAGGCGATTCGTCGCTTGGTTGGCATCGTCTACTGTTGTATTAAGCACGCCAACAGCTGAGTCGTACTGACTCACTGCTGTTTCTACATCTGTCAAATAGACTGCTGCAGCCTGCGTATCTTTGCTAGCAAAGGCCTGTGGAGCACGCTCAAGAAGTGTCTTGACGGCTGAGGATTTTTCCTTCACTGCTGCCGCATGACGGCTGTATTCATCGCCAAGTTGCGGAGAAAATGAGTGCTTCGCCACTGCTGCAAAGGCTGCCGCAGCCTGCTTGGCCCGTTCGTCGATGGAATCCTTCTTAGGTTGGGAAGCATAGAGTTCGCGCGTGAAGGCTTGGTAGGCTGTGCTCGCTTGCTTAACCACTGTAATGTCGGCTTGATTAGCCAGTGGCGTTGCATGAGCATGAGCACTGCCAACACCAAGTGTTGCTATAATGATGAGTGTTCCTGCAAGCAGCCAACGCCTCATCCCGCTCACTCCTACGGCTGCCGGCTGACCCGCACCATAGCATGGCGCAGGACGTGACCATCAAGCTTATAGCCGCGCTGCAGCTCTTCGCTAATAATTTCTTTGTCACCACCCTCGTCGTCCATCGAGACGGCCTCGTGGAGGTCTGGATCAAACTCGGTCGTGCCAAGCTCAACTACGATCGGCTCAAGCTTAAACTCTGCCATCAAGCCATCGAGCTTCTTCGACATTGCCACCACCCCACTCGCCCAGGTGTCGTTCTGGAGCTTCTTAGGGACGTTGGCAGTGGCGCGCTCGATCGTATCAATCACGGGTAGGAGCTTGCGAATCGCCTGCTGAGCACCTGCCGCCTTGGCCTGGAATTTTTCGGCATCAACGCGCTTGCGATAATTCTCAAAGTCTGCTCTGGTGCGCTGCAAATCTTGTGTAAGCTCGCCAATCTGCTGCTCGAGCTCGGCTATATTTGGCGCTTTCTTGTGTTTTGTCATCGATATCATTCCTCCTGCCTAGTGGTGTTGCCTGTGGTACTGAGCAGCCTGCTCAGTCGTCATTATCCTTCATAGTATAGCATGGCTGCAGCGCAAATAGCAGTGGTCGTGCCATCATAATATCTCCTCCAGCATCACCCCAGTGCGTTTAACCAGCTCGATAGTACGGCGGTAGTGCTGGCGCATGGGACCAATTACACCAATGTAGCTGCGGTCGCTATAGGGCGAGCGAAATTTACTAATAATGAGTGTCGCATCACTGCTCTTGCCGATGGGGTTCTCACTGCCGATGAAGACATTAAGTGGCTCGTTGGGCCGAGCTTCGCGCAGCCACGGCTCAATATTGTCAATCAAATGTGCGACCGATTGGACATGCTTACCCTCAAGAAACTCTGGCTGACTAAAGAGCCGGCTAATGCCATTCATATAGAGCTCATTGCCGATGGTAGCAAAGCCTAGGTTGCCCGTGAGCTCGACGAGGCTATCCACTGCACTGCGAATAGCTCGATCGGCTGCATCGAGATGTGAGTTGACGTGCGCTTCGATAGCCTTGGTGCTGCGATCGATCCCACTGGGGAGCTCGCTCATCTGGGCGTTGGTAATGCCATTGACATAGAAGCGGTAGCCCTTGCTGGTGGGGATACGCCCAGCACTGGTGTGCGGCGCCTTGACGAAGCCCATCTCCTCGAGCTTGGCCATCTCGCTACGGATGGTTGCACTAGACACACCAAATAGCTTCGCTAGCGTCACGCTCCCCACAGGGGCAGCGATCTCAGCGTATTGCTCGATGATGGCAGAAAGAATCGCTTGTTGCCGTTCGGTCATAGTCGCATTATAGCGTAGGTTTGGCACTCTCGTCAATAGAGTGCTAATGAGCTAGTGGAAGATATAGCCTATTCCCTGCTGCTTAACCGCTGCGATAACCTGCTCGATGTTAGCAAAGGCGTGGCTATTTGAGATCGAACCATTGATAGAATGGCGTACTGCATCAACCCGCATCGCTATAGACATTGCTGCAAGATATCGCTCACGCATCACTGGTGACCCCTGTGCAATTGCTCGACTCACCGCCGCATTAACACTAAAAGCGACAATCTCGGTAATAGCGCGGTATCGATCCCTCCTCTCCTCATGATATACCGGATGATGAACAAAATGGCTTAGGTGGACTGCCTCATGAATAACTTCGTGTGCAGCAATAAGTATCTGCGATCTATCGGGCCGACCAGGCAGCTTTTTGCGGAGGCTAATGTGGGGGCGGCCACTATACGCACGATAATCTGGTGCGATGGTTATTGGCTTAGCATAGGCAATGGCGTGTTGTCTGTCTTGAACGGGCGGTATTTCATCAAGCGGCCACGCCTCTGGGGTGAAAAGGGTTGCTGTAGCTTCTGGATATTGCGCTGCTCTTGCTACATTACGGCGTTGAGTTGGTGAGGGATAGCACATAGGTGATCGTACATGCTCATTTGCAGACGTGGCAATGAGCGGATATACATCGCGCTCTTGCCATTGTCCGTGCGGATATTCGCGTGGTGGTGAGAGTATACCACGGCGAGTCACACGACAGGCACGCAGCGTATCCAGTGTTGCTGCAAGTATACATATATTTCCCAGTGCCTCTTGCACTCTCGGGAGGTCGGCAATTTCGTGTGCTAGCTCCAGCCCATCACGAGCAAGCGCATAGCCATACCCTCGCTCTTGGGTAGAGCTATACCACTCTTGGATCGACCGTGGTGATCCAGCTTGCCGGCGGCGTATCACAGCGAGCCTTCCTCTGTATCTTGGTTATCGGGGTCGCGCCGCTCAACTGTTGCACCGTCGGTCATCTCGCAATGCAGGAGTGATGGTGACATACATGCAGTGGCTGCCACCTCTGTCACTCTGCCATTTCTTTTCGCTATTTTACCTATCAAGACTGGCGCTCCTTACACTGAGCAATGAGCTGGCTCAGTTTATCTCTTGCCTGCTGATTCTCCCGCTTGAGCCGATCCATAGCACATACAATAGCCTTGCCTAGCTCAGGGTCGCCATCTGCAATATCAAAGCAATTTTTCCAGAGATCACTATACGTCCAGGCTGTCATCGCTATTCTGCGGCGCAGCTCGGCTGCTCGCGGGCAGCCATAGCACTGCTTGGGGATATAAGAAGCCGCAGATATGTCTGGCTCATCAAGCCCTTCCACAATGCCATAAAATTCTCGTTCTTTGTCTGATGCCATCAGTGTTTTGTATATTCCTCTGTCGTTATTTATTGGCGAAATAGGCTGCTATTGGTCGAAGGTGTCTAATTCGGATGAGTCCTGCTCGCCTCTGCCAGTACGATCGACTGCCGCTAGTTCGTCACTTCTTCCACTGGGTATAGTATGTGAGCCACATACCTTTACAACTATAGTTTTATCTTCACTTGTACATTCTACAGGCCCAGGGCAATCATCATTTTCTTGCACCGACTGCCGCGAGCAAAGTATATCAAGTATATCGCTATAATAATTGTATTTTGCCGCTAGTTCCTTCCGTATCTCACTTCGAACTTTTTCCGTCTGCTCCGAGTTTTTAAGAATATCATCTATCTCATCCTTAGCTTTTCCATGCACCTGCAAGTATTCAGTTATATCTTTCTGATCTGCCCGAAACCCCGTATTAGCGAGCGCCTTGCGAGCTGTTTCTAGAAGCTCGATTGCATCTCTTATCTCTCGGTACTGCGGACAGTCCCAACACTGTCTGGGAATTACATCATTATAATCTGGGCCAGCATCAATTTGTCTAGCAATATCATCAAACCGCTCTTTCACAATATCAGGTAGTGTAACTATTTTTTGCCTTTTTGTCAATCTGAGTAAATTTGAGCTGTTAAAGCTTTGGCAGTTCTCGCACCTCTCGTTGTCATCACCCCTCTCCTGGAGCATTAATAAGGATGAATATTATTTGCGAGTATTCAAACTCTAGTTCTGAGGCCAGAATTAATTATTATAATCGATGGTAGCTCTATCAGAAGATGGAGTAATCTATCTCCACTCACCCGCATCAGAGTAGAAACAGCGCAATAGCACCGAGCATAACCTACAAATTTGCGCCGCTACTTCCCACTGCGCGCCCGTGTGAAGCGCCGGGCGGCATCGGTGGAGAACATGAGCACGATAACAATGTTGACGCCAATGAAGAGCAGTGTGCCAGCAGCCGACCATGTGACCCTGCCGATAGTCAGCCCAAATGAACTAATCACCGCTGCAAGGCTAGCAATGCTCATCAGCAAAATACGCGAGCGGTCGCTGCCGCGGAAGGTTAGCCCCGCAAGAAAAATTACGATGCCAATCCATGTCGTCGATACAATGGCCGAGATAGTCGCCACGATATGCGTCGCACTCTCAATACTCTGCAGCGGCAGGCCACTCTCGTGAAAAATCCGTATGACTTCCATGCGCAAGTGGCTAAAGTTGAGAATCTCGAAGAAGGTGCTCATCGTGGCTACAGCAATCGCCAGGCCAATCATAATAATCCCAAGAGCGATCTGCGGCGGGCGGCGGCTCAAAAATTGCGACATGAGAGTAGCGTGTTCATCAGGCATAGTCTCGTGCGTCGTTGCGTCGAGAATCAGATCGGATGGCACGTCCTCGTCTTCGCTTGCTTTGGCGCGGACACGGCCAAGCTCGATAACGGGCAGGTCGCCATCGGTGATAATGTTGTCTCCACCCCCATTGCGCGAGTGGTAGCCCGTCGAGAAATCCTCCAGCACCGTGAGCTCAATCGAGCGAAGGGCACGCGTGACCGTCTTGACGACATAGTCACGCTCAATGTCGGTATTTTCGTCGATCTTGTGCGTCACTTGCAGGGTAAAGATTGATAGCCCCACACTCTTGTCGTACGTACCAGCTGCGAGCCAGTCGACCTGATGCCCACCGGGCAGCAACCACCCCTGGGGGCAGCGCCAAAAGCGCACGTGGTGACGCTTGCCCGGGTTGCCATCAATCTCCTGCTGGTAGGCAAAGTCCTGCTGCCGGCCAAATAGCACTAGAGGTGAGACTGGTGCATTAGGATAGCTGCGACGGGTTAATGTGGCGAGGATAATCCGCCACGACGAGCGCACCGTCACGTCATCGGCCAGCGCCCAGCCAGCGGCCGTCATGGCACGGTGGAGCTGAGCTTCGCTGCCGCGAAAGGCGAGATTGACTGGGTCGCCAAGGAGACCATCTGGGGTGCGCGTCCGGCCAATGAAATAATTAGGCACATAAATGCTGCTTAAGATGCGGTGCAAGCGCGGCAACGCAAAATACGCAGTAATCACCCACACCACAGCAAAGAACCCTACCAGCCACCAGCCACCAGTGTGCCAGCCCTCGCGCCACACCAGCCACACAAACCAAAACGATGCCACCCCCGCAAAAATAAAGAACCCTTGATCGACCAACGCCGTGGGCGACCACACTGGTCGGCGCAGCGCCAGGGATGAGCGCTGCTTGTGCTCGGCATCACCTGGCTCAGCGGCAGTGCGCATGGCTGGCTTGCTCATACATGCTCCGGGTGCTCGCGCAAGAGGCTATCGAGCAAATCTCGCGCCGCCAAGCGAGCTTCGTCATCCTTGCGGTTATACACATCTGGCTTGGAGGCAATCGCCCGCACAATGCGCGCCGTCTCGTCGATATCATCGTTGATGACGAAGTGGTAGTATGGGACTTCGAGTGCGTGGGTCAACTCACGAATTGCACTACTATAACGCTTAGGCCATTCTTTCTCGAACTCCTGCGTGGTTGTATAGCGGGCGCTCAAGCGACGACGCCATTCATGAAAATTCGGTGGCAATACAAAAATCGCCACGACGTGCTGCGACAATCTTTTGTATTCATCAATCCCCTGAACGTCAACATCATTAATCACAATCTTGCCCTCATTGTGAATTGACCTGATTTGCTCCACTCCAGTGCCATACAGTGTTCCATGAACAAACTTTGCCTCAACGAAGGCATGCTGCTGCAGCATGTTCTCTGCTGTTACCTCGTTAATAAAATGATATTCTCGCCCATCTACTTCCATAACACCCCGATTTTGTCGTGGCGTACGAGTCGTATATGAAACAAGCCGTCGAAAATCTTGTGATTGTAGCACGCGGCGCTCAACCGTATCCTTGCCGGCCCCCGAAATGCCAACAAGTAGCACAATACGTGCATCACGAATTAAGCGACATGCTGCCTCGGTTGGCTGATATTGTTCGATAAGTGATTGAAGATTCGTCATAGTCATATCATATTTATGATAGCACATCGTAGAGAGTGGTTTCTCACCCGTGGCGTAAGAAGCTAGCTATTATTCTTGATATTGTTTAGATCTATCTGAAAGTAGTCTTCCAGAAACTCTTGGGAGTACTGATCGATATCTGTCATATGTCCTCCGATACGCACACAATCAGGCATCCCCATATAATCTGGCTTCGTTACAGCGTGATATTGCCGATGCGCAATAATCAATGCTGGTTGGAGCTGCTGCTCAGGTCGAAACTCATGATGAATCATTGCTGCAATCTCCTCTTCTCTACCGCGCGTTTGGTATGTCCACCGGCCACGGGCAATTGACTGTGCCGTGCGTCGTGCGTCCGCATAGTGACGAGTAAAATGCACTGGCATGCCATCAAGAGTAAGCGTATCGTTGCCATTGCTCAGTTCTAGCGCAAGCCGCGCTAAGCTCACTGCTCGCCAATACCGATAATCGCTCTCTCTCTCTCTGCAGGTGGCACATTGTCATACACGAGTGCTCTGTCTATATCGGCCACCAATCGATCATAACGAATCTGCACACAGCTCCTGTTAGTTGTTAATCTCGCTTGAGCATTACTGTAAAGGCTTCGCTCGGGATATCTACTTTGCCAAAGCGTTTCATCCGCTTCTTGCCGCGAGCTTGCTTGGCGAGGAGCTTCTTCTTGCGGCTCACATCACCGCCGTAGAGATAGCCAGTGACATCTTTGCGGTAGGCACCAATATTTTCGCGGGCAATAAACTTTCCACCGATTGCCGCCTGCAGTGCCACCTCAAAGCTCTGGCGCGGCACGACATCCTTGAGCTTCTTCACCACCTCGCGCCCCAGCCGTTGCGACTCCGAGCGGTGACACATAACGCTGAGCGCATCAACCATCTCGCCAGCCACGTAGAAATCCACGCGCACCAAATCCTCCGCTTGGTAGCCCCGCAGTTCATAATTAAACGACCCATAGCCACTAGTGACCGACTTAAGTTGGTCATAAAAATCCGTCAGGAGATTGGCCAGTGGCGCCGCAAAGGAGATGAGGGCACGCTCGTCGATGTAACTGAGGTTCTTTTGCCGGCCACGCTTGCTGACGATGAGCTGGATTACTGCGCCGATGTAATCTTGGGGTACGACGATCTCACCATCAATCCACGGCTCGCGAATCTCCTTGATCTGGGCTGGGTCGGGCAATTCGCTGGCAGACTTGATATCTAACTCATCGCCATTGGTCAAGCTCACTTGGTAGTCGGTGCTCGGATTGGTGACGATGAGGTCTAGATTGTACTCGCGCTCGAGCCGCTCGCGAATAATATCCATGTGTAGCAGACCCAAAAAGCCAATCCGCACGCCATAACCCAGCACTGGCGAGTTCTCTGGCTCGAACTGCAGCGCACTATCGCTCAGGCTCAGCTTCTCAATCGCCTCCTTGAGGTCATTGTAATCTTCGTTGCTCACCGGGAAAAACCCCGCATAGACGAAGGGCTTGACTTCTTTGTAGCCAGGGAGGGGCTGGACGGTTATCGCTGTCATGTTTGATATTATAGCAAGTTTTGCGACAGAGGAGAATTACCCTTCTTGCAAGAAACCCTTATGCTCTACAGATGGATTAAGATGCTTTTCGCGGTAGTGCTGAATCTGCAAGAACTGCTCGGGCGAGAGGCAAAACATTGGCCTATAACCATCAATCGCTCTATACTTCTTCATCGCAATTCCAAGCTTTTTTGCAGTATACTGCACACTGTCAAAACGAACACCCAAGCGTTCGCTTGCTTCCATGATAGTCATGTAGCCTTCTGGGGCTTTTGGCACAATATAGCCATGATCGATCGACCGCTGCCGAATAGTCTCCTGCTCGGCAGGTGAGTAATACTCCCCCAACTTTGCGCCCCTCTGCCGGCAGTGCATACCTGTGATCAGCTGCTCCTGCTTTAATTCTTCGATGACTTGAATCGTTGTTCGAGGACTAACACCAATCGCGCGAGCAATATCGTACGAAACGTGGTAATCTGTCGGCGGTGAGCGAAAGTACCCCCGCTCCGTTAGACTTTGTCGCACGAGTGCTATTTGCTCACGTGTCAGTAATGTGCCACGCGAATCAGTTATAATATCACCTACTCGCTCTTCTCCAAGATATTTAAGCGCATGATCAACCGCCTTCCTGTGTACACCAAGATCACGTGCTGCTCGGCCTATTGATTTATAATCATCTGTTTGGCTTCGCCTGGGGTCTAGATAGTTTGCTCGTGATACCATCCACCATTGGCTTTTTATCTCTGTTAACTCACCAATCAAGTTAGTTACAAAATTCTTATTCGTCCGCAATGCCGTTCCGCAATCCGGCTGCTGAGCGATAAGTGCTGTGAGCTCACGCTTCGTTCGGTTACAGAGTGGCTCAGTGCTGTTCTGCTGCTGAAGGAGCTGCTCAGTCTTTTGTGTATCAAAGACATATGTCGCATTGCCATACTCATCACATACCAATATCGTGCGATTCAGCGAGGGTACGACCACCTCATAGTACGGTAGCTGGCGCATCATAGTAGGGTCTACACTACCCTCAGTAATCATCACTTCTGGGCTATCTAGCGCAACTTCAAACTCATTCGCCAATAAGAATAGGACTGTCTTGAGCTTAGCTTGGGTCTTTGGTCGCTCATACGATTCAGCGCTTCCACTAGATCCATTTGGGCCACTTGGCTGCATGTCTGGTGGGACTATCACCAAATGAGACGTCGCAACTGCTGCAATACGCTGGTCGATTGCCCGTAGCTCAGCATCCTTCTCGCTGAGGTGATCAAGTACCTCTGCTGCATCATCAAGGCCATAGTAATGTAGCGCGGCATCCTCTGTCGCCGCATGGGTCCGCTGAGCGATAGTCGGCTGATGACTATATACATCCTCTGCCGATTCAATTAGTTCGATCACCTCACTCAAAGCATGCTCAGCATAGCTATCAACCGTACTCACCGTCAGTGGTCGGTTAAGAATTTGATCCATCTGACCCACAAAGTCTAGAGATGATGTTTGATGACGCTGCTCCATGGTTGTTTTGGTAGTGCTATACTATAACTTCTAAATGACATGATGGGTTACTGTGTAAGTACTTATACTATACTAGCATGGTGTCATGATGTCAAAAATCATACCCTTTCCTTATCAAATCTTTGCCAAGATATATATTTATTATCCATCGTCTCGTGTCCTACCTATACTGCCTATAGGGCAATGTATATTGATTGGAAATTGTATTCGAAAGTCGCAAAGTGAGGTGTACCACTCAATAATTACTGTAATATGCTTGATGTATTCCTGATCTCACCCTTAGAACTTGACACATATAACTAAGCATGCATAATAACAGTATGAACGAGTTTCTACCCAAAAGCGGCAAACTGGACATTGGTCACGAATATACCGATCGGGACGACGAGATTGTTAATGAAGCCCTCGATCTTCTACGGATACATTTTGAGTTTTCTGCTCCAGACTTAGCTGGTATTAGTATGATCTTAACACCAGATAAAATGCCACACGAAGCTGTAATCAACCGAATTGCCAGCGACTGGGAAGGCACGTCTACAGAGGATTGTGAACGCAAAGCGTTTTTATTCAATGCCGAAGAAATGTTTTTACCAGATGGATATCCAGAATCGTCACACGCAGAACCATATAGCACTCTACGAAGAGCAGCAAGAACCCTACGCCAACAACACCGTGAACGATATAACCTCTGTGATGGTCAACCAAATAACTCAGTTAATGGAAGCTTGATGATAATCGACATTCCGCACCCAGCTGCGTACGGAGTGGAGATACCACCAGCAGAGTTACGAGAGTTCTTTGTTCAGTGTTCTTATGATACTTTAGGAGGAAATCTACAAGGAGCCCAAACCCAAGGTCACGATACAGTATCAGTGGTAATAGTTGCTCCATCAGCGTTTTCTGCGGTAGCCGCAGAGGATGAATCACTATGGTATTGTCTAAGCCACTATGGTGGCACAGAGGTTAGGCCTACAGAATATCTGCGTACAAGGAGTATTACCGTTCCTCTATCATCTGCACCTTACCCGTCTCGTTATACCGCTGGTAGGCAGTGAGAATTTGGCGTGTGGCGTCGTTGGTATTGAGCTGCAATGCTTCGTCTAGCGACAACCACTTGCCCGTCGCTACTTCCTCAGTATCAGTGTGTGGTGCCTCACTTTGCCATTGCTTAAGGCAAAACACTACGGTAAAGGCTTGCGTGTCACCATCAGTATAGTGATACACCCGCCCTGGTCCAGACTGCGTTGCAAAGAGCTCGAGGTCGCTGGCGCGCGCAGTGATTCCTGCTTCTTCGCGTAGTTCGTGCAGTGCCGCGCTGGCGTAACTATCGCCTTCCTCGACGTGGCCGCCTACTGTGCTCCAGCGGTCGAAGGCCTTAGCGTAGATGAGTTTGACGCGCCCTGCTTCATCAACCGGCAAGACATCAACAGTTGTCGTGAGTAATTTCTTATACCCAACCTTCTTGCGCAACTGCCACACATACGAGCCAACGTACCCCATATTCACACTCCCTTCTCTGCCGCCAGCAGATGATCAATGGTACTTTCTATTATGATTTTAGCATATTCGTTGAGGATGAGGCGGCTAGCTCCACACTACTCGTCCGCACGAGAGTCTCCTGTTTGCTGAAGGGTGCTGGCGAGCAAAGCCCAGGCAGCGAGCATGGCGTAGTTGGTAATCTTGCCAGCAGCGACCATCTGAGCCACCTGGTCAATTGGCAGCCATTCCGAAATAATTTGCTCGGTGTCATCCGGCCGGTGTTGGTGGTTTGTCCCAGCATATTCGCCGTAAACCACGTGGAGCTTCGCACTGGTGCGACGATTGTCGGCATAGAGCCAACCACACGCTCGCACACCTGTCATGGCAATGCCCGACTCCTCAGCCAGCTCTCGCTGCGCCGCCGCGCACACATCCTCACCCGCTTCGATCTTCCCACCCGGGAACTGATACAACACCTCATCCACCGGATACGAATACTCTTGCTGCACCAAGATATTATCACCTCGGCGACACACCACGATCACCCCACCGTGCCCGTGGTAGGGATAATGGACATATTGGATTGTCTTCCCATTTGGCAGCTCTACTATATCTTCTGCGACGGTAAGCCGAGGGTGCTCGAAGAGCGTCCGCGACGATAGCATACGCCATTTTTGCAGGTGGTGTGATGACATTGTTGGTAAGATATGGAGAATAGCTTTACCTATTTGACCCTTTCTTAATAAAATTCATTTTCTTAACCTTAGGGATACGACGGCGAGACAACACTGTAATCAGCCACAAACAGCCACTACATAGAACAAATCCAATTGTCGCAGGGGCAATCACCGCCAGACCAGCTTCACCAGAAAAAGTTATACTCCATAGTAATTTACCGGCAGCCATTAACGCCATGACTGCCACACCCAGCCAGATATTTCGCCACCACAATGCCGCTGCTAAAGCACTAAAGGATAACGGTATAAGCAATGTGAGGAAAATCTTACTAAATGTCCATTCACCCCGTAGGTACTGCTGCTCAACTTGCAAAAACTGTTGCACCTGTAAATTCGTTTCACTGGGCGGAGCAAACCACCCCATGCTGGTCAAGGTCAAGAATATCACCATCATTATCCCCGCCCAGCTCCGCCGATAGGCGAACCAACAAAATGGTATCAAGAACAACGGACGGATATACCAGCTAAGCTGGTTGTGGTGCCGCTGCCACAGCCAATCCCAAAAACTCGGAGTAGTAAATGCCGCGGCGATGAATAGCATAATCAACCCAGCAAACAAGATGGCGATGAATGTGTCGTACTTTTTTATCACAGCCATCATACGATAAACTATACCACTATATTATAACTACTCAAAGTATTTCTTGAGTGTCACTGTATCCCCCACCCGGGCCTCACGCGTCGTCTTCAGGTTGGTGACGATGTAGCCGATTTCACCCGTATCGAGCGACGGGTCGGGGATCATACCAGGGCTAAGATGACCAACTTCCAGCGCCAAGCCATTCGCACCAGTTGCCATCATGTGAATCGCTTCACCTTTTTTGATCTGGCCGTCTACCACGCGCACGTAGAGGATGACCCCGCGGTAGTCATCGTAGTAGCTATCAAAAATCAGGGCGCGGGTTGGTATGGTTGGCCTATCGCTCCCCTGCGCGGCCATGCGCTCAGCCTGCACCGCTAGTGGCGACACCGGCGCTGGGATACGCTCGACGATAGCCCGCAGCACCTGCGGTACATTCTGCCCAGTCTTAGCCGAAATATGAATAATATCGCTCTCGTCGCAGCCGAGCAGATTAATCACCTGCTTGGAAACGCGTGGCACATCGGCTGCTGGCAGGTCAACTTTATTAAGCACCGGGATGATGGTAAGATCCTGCTCCATCGCGAGGTACACATTGGCGAGCGTCTGCGCCTGGATCCCCTGGCTGGCATCCACCACCAGCACCGCACCTTCGCAGGCCTGCAAGCTGCGCGATACTTCGTAGCTAAAATCCACGTGGCCGGGGGTGTCAATCAAGTTGAGGTCGTAGGCGCCAGGTTGGGGCGCGGTGTTTCCGCCCCCGTCAATTGAATCAACAGGTGATATGCTACTTGCTTCCGATTTATACTCATACTTCATCCGCACCGGGGCGAGCTTAATGGTAATTCCCTTCTCGCGCTCCAGATCCATACTATCCAGCAACTGCTGCTTCATATCCCGCTTAGTAACGGTGCCCGTCAGCTCCATCATGCGGTCGGCCAAGGTACTCTTGCCGTGGTCGATATGGGCGATGATGCAGAAGTTACGGATATGTTCCATACGCTAGCGCTTCCAGTTCCAGCCAAGGTTAATCCGCCCAAAGAAGATCTGCCGCAACCGATTAAGCACTGGCTCGGCCTCTTTAAGCCTTAGCCGCTTACTAAACCATATATAAACTGCAAAGCTCACTACTGTGATCATAATAAACTTCGGAAAAGCAAGAAAGAAGCTCTTATCGTTTGTACCAAAGGGGATCATCACCACACTCAAGTAGGCAGCCAAACCAGTTGGCACTGCAGCAATGACCATCTTGTAGATGCTGTTGATGAAGCTGCGGTCAAACAGCCTCGGCATGCGCCGCCCCATGAAGAAGAAGAGGACAATCACCTCCACCACGGCAGTGATAGACTGCGCCCAAGCTAGGCCATAGCCCGGGTTTTGGTTCTTCGACCAGAGATTCACCAAGATAATCGCTAGGATAATGTTAAACCCAATCGCAAAGAATGAGATATAAAGTGGTGTCTTGGTATCCTGCTGTGCGTAGAAGCTACGGGCTGCAATGTGATAAATCGTGCGGAAAAATATCGTCAAAACTAGCACCCCAAGAAAACCGGATATCACTGGGTCACCCCCGTTATGGATAAAGCTCACCACATAGCCCCGTGCAAAGTAGGTAATGACCGCCACTGGCAATGCGAGCCAAATAATCACCCGGATCATCACCTGCAGTTCTTTGCGGAAGAGATCCTCGCGCCCTGCCCCCAGGTGCTCCGTCATTTGCGGAAAGGCGGCATTGCTAATCGCCACGCCGATCAAGTTCACTGGCATCAACGACAGTGCCGACGCCTGTTGATAGGCTCGGACCGTCCCGTCAGCCATACGCGAGGCGAGGTTTGTCTCCACGAGGCCATTGAAGTAGTCAATTCCTTGGTCGAGTGAGCGCGTCCGCAGCAGGCGGAGCACCTGGCGAAAGCTCTTGTTCTTGCGCTTGATCATAAAGCGATAGTCGAAATCTAAACCCAGCAGACCAATCGAGCTAACAATCAGCTGTAGTACCGAGCCTAGCACCACGCCCAGTGCTACACCCATAATGCCACCCTCAAACACCTGCCAGCCAAAGATGTTGATACCGTTCGTAAAGAAGGTTGCACCAATGATAATACCAATGTTGTAGATCGTTGGTGCCAACGCATAGAAGGTAAAGCGCCCAATCGCCTGCTGCATACTCGCAATGACGGTAGAGATAGAGAAGAGGAATGGGTTGACCGCAATCACGCGCATCATACTCACTGCCAGGCTCCGCCCCGACTCGCTGAGCCCCGGCCCTACCACAACATTCACAAGCGGCTCAGCAAAGATCATAATCAAAATACTCGCCGCTAAGGTGGTGAGTGCCAAGAAGTTGATCAAGCTCGAGCTCAAATCCCATGCCGACTGCTTGTTGCCTGACGCTAAGCGCTGGTTAAACACCGGTATAAAGGATACGCTCAGCGCCCCAGACACCAACACAAAGAACATGAAGTCGGGGATAGTAAAGGCTACGGTATAGGCATCAGCACCCACTTTGTAGGTGTCGTAGTACATGCCGTTGATGAGCCGCTCACGGTACATCCCCAAGACGCTCGACAGCAGCGTCGAGCCTGCTAGCAGGGCAGCAGCATTCTTGATGTTTAGTTTGCTATTTGCTTTGGCGACGACTGAGCGGACACGCCGACGATTTGCTCCATGTGCCACTGATATACCTCCTGCTCCTAGTGGAGCTTGGCCTCCGTTGGCAAAGTGGCATCTGCCATTGCAGCCTTAGCTTCGTCTTCTTCGAGTGTTTCGTGAACAAGCAGCTCATCTTTGAGCTTCTCAAGCGCTGGACGGTTGTGCGAGAGGACAATCTCAGCACGGCGAGAAGCCTCTTTGATAAGCGCCTCCACCTCGTGGTCAATCGCCTCAGCAGTCGCATCGCTATATGGCCGCTCGTGAGTGATCTTGTCAAACACCATACCACCATTATCTTCATGGAAGACCTGGTCGCGGAGCTTTGCGCCCATACCTTGCTCGATCACCATATCACGGGCAATCTCCGTCGCTTTGCGTAGGTCACTGCCCGCCCCAGTTGTAATACCGTCGTCGCCATAGATCAGCTTCTCGGCAATGCGCCCACCCATCGCTCGAGCCAGAATATCCTTAAACTCGTATACATTGGTGTAGCTTTTGTCTTCTGGTGGCAAGAACCATGTCACGCCGCCCGTACCACCACGCGGAATGATGGTCACCTTATGCACCGGATCGCTATCAGGCAAGACATGCCCCACAATAGCATGGCCCGCCTCGTGGTACGCCGTGAGCTCCTTCTCGTGGTCGGTCATTACCTTGGCTTTGCGCTCGGGGCCAATCGCCACCTTCTCAAAGGCCTCGGTCAGGTCTTGATTAGTAATCGTCTTCTTGCCGCGGCGCGCTGCGATAATTGCTGCTTCGTTGGCCATGTTCGCGAGGTCGGCACCACTGCTACCGGCTGTCTTGGCAGCAAGCTTGTCGAGGTCAACCGACGCATCGGTTGGTTTGTTCTTGAAGTGCACCTTGAGGATTGCCTCACGGTCTTTGCGCTCGGGTAGGCTAATCGTCGTATGGCGATCAAAACGGCCTGGACGCAACAGTGCTGGGTCGAGCACATCAGCCCGGTTGGTTGCCGCTAGGATAATCACGTTAGTATCAGCCTCAAAGCCGTCCATCTCTACCAAAATCTGGTTCAGCGTCTGCTCGCGCTCGTCGTGGCCGCCGCCCATGCCAGAACCACGCTTACGTCCCACGGCGTCAATCTCATCAATGAAGATAATGGCTGGCGCATTCTTCTTGGCCTTAGCGAAGAGGTCGCGTACCCGGCTTGCCCCCACACCAACAAACATCTCCACAAACTCTGAGCCACTAATGGAAAAGAACGGCACGTTAGCCTCGCCCGCAACCGCTCGGGCTAGCATTGTCTTACCAGTACCAGGGTTACCAACAAGGAGAATCCCCTTGGGGATCTTAGCGCCCAGGCTCTGATATTTCTTGGGGTGCTTGAGGAAGTCCACCACCTCTTGCAAATCTTGCTTGGCGTTTTCGTTACCCGCAATGTCGTCAAACACTACCCGCTCTTTATCAAGGCCATACAGCTTGGCCTTGCTCTTGCCAAAGCCCATCGCTTGGCTATTCTGCCCCTGAGCTTGGCGCATCATAAACATAAAGAGAACACCAAACAGCACAACCGACAAGGCAATCGGCGCAAGATTCCAAAACAGCAGCCCTGTCTGTGATTCATTTTGCACCTTTACCTCTGTTTTGTCGTGCTTGAGCCCTTGGGTATAGATAGTGCCATTTTCTTTGAGGCTGCGCTCGGTTGGCTTAGACTGGCCTTTGGGTGTAACTGTCAGCTCATTGCCTTGGATCTCGATCTTGGCAATTTTGCCATTATTTGCCCGGTTCACCACATCCGAGAGCGGCACCTCCTTGAGGTTGGCCTGCGGCGAATTAATCGCCCAAAATGCCAGCACACCCAGCACCACAATCGCCCAAAACAGCCCCAGACGTAGGGCATTGGTCGCTTTCGACGGTTTTTTATTCATCAGGGAACTCACTCCTTTCGTTCGCTTGCATTCTCACACAGTAATCTGATCTATTGTACCACTTCTACAGTGAATTGCCGAGGGCCAAACTGCAAATATACTCCATCGCCCACCACATGGCGGCTGCCTGGGCGAGCAGTCTTGATAGCCAGCACTGCACGCTGGAGCCGCGGACGGGTTGGGCGCGGCGCACCTGCCCACATGATCATCGCACCCAATAGCTCCTGCGCACTTGCTTCGTCGATCATAATCAATCCATAGCGCTCAGCCGCAAACTGCGGCAAGAGGTGTTGCACTTCATCATTAATGGTGTGGCGCAGCGCAAGTTGCCGATCCCGCAGCGCGGTAATCTGCGCCGCCTGCTCTGCCGTGAGGAGCCGCTGAATGGAGCGCCGCAGCCGATTGCGCGTGTAGCGGTCACTCGCATTCGTCTCATCTTCTACCCATTCCAGGTGATGAGCCAGTGCATAGGCACGGATATCTGCCTTGCGCCAGCCCAGTAGTGGCCGCTCCACCCCGGGGCGGTTCAGCACGGCCAGCCCACGCCATCCCGTTCCACGTACTAAGTTAAGCGCCACTGTTTCTACTAAATCGTCCAAGTGATGCGCCGTCACCACTGGTGCTTGGTACTGCGCTGCCGTATCGAGCAAAAAATCATACCGAGCCTCTCGCGCTGCTGCTTCGCTCGCATTCGACCCAAGCTCAAGCCGGGTAGACACAAAGGGTAACTCATAGCGCGCCGCCAGTGCTGCCACAAAGCGCGCATCCGCCGCCGATGCTTCACCCCGGATCCCATGATCGACATGCGCCACAATCAATGGCTCCGCTGCCTGCGCCGCCATCACATCCAAGAGCACCACACTATCCACACCACCAGACACTGCAACAAGATATGCCATGGCGATAGTATATTCATTTTGCCAAGAGGAGTAAATACTAGTTTTATTATGCGCAATATGCTAGGCGTACAACACACACAAGCCGCCCAAGAGGAGGAACGGCGGCTTGCATGATAGAGGAGGAGGTAGCGTGTGCTACTACAGGTAGTATGCCTCGCCGTGCTTAAATGGAGCTGAAAGTGGATACTTTTGCCATTTTAGCAATACGCCGTGTCTTATAATTATATAAAGTAATGCGTCACATTATTCATAGGTAGGCTTATTACTGACTCCAGCGTCTCGCAATATAGTCATAATTTCTCTTGGTATATAGCAAAGCAATCGGCTGCATTTTGTACGTCCTGAATCACAATATTCTCTGTTTTTATGAAAAATACAGTAGTATATTCAATTTTTTCTTTTTCTCCTAATCACCCAGGTTTTAGCAATTTCTACTCTTTTTCTCTATACCGCTCTACTCTCAGAAGGAGCAGAAAATAAAAAAGACTAATCCGATGGTGTCGAGCTATAAGCTCAAACCCCTAGGTTATTAAGAAGACGAAAATACCTCAGCTACAAAAACAGATCTCTCTACTTACGCGACAGCTTACTTGCCGCCGTTCGCACTGCCTCGCTCCACGTTAAGAAAACGTGTGGGAGTTCTGCCAGCTGCTCGGCAGTGAGGTCGTGCTTGATAGCGAGCGTGACCTCTTGGATGAGCTCGCTAGCCCGCGGTGCGACGATTGTTCCACCCAGCAACACCCCCTGCTTGTCGCTAATCAGCTTGACGAATCCCTCACGGAAGTCACTCGTATTACTGCGAGCAATCATCCCGAGCGGTACCAACACCTTGTTGATCTTAAGGTCGCGCTTGATGCAGTCATCTTCATTAAAGCCTACACTAGCTACCTCTGGATAAATGAAGGTAGCGCGCGGCACTAACTCGTAGTCGAGCGTCATTTGCGATTTAGGGTGAAGGATGTTGTGCGCCGTTAGCCGGCCTTCGCTCAAGACGGTGTGGGTTGGCACATCATTACCTAGCACATGGCCCGCCGCATAGATATGCCGCACGTTGGTTTGGAAGAATTGATTGACTTCAACACCACCATCGGGCGAATACGTCACCTCAGCATTATCCAGCCCAATATCAATGGTCGGCTCTGGCTTGGTCGCCACCAAGACACGCTCTACTTCCATCGTCCGCTCAATACCACCACGGATATATTGGACGATTACATTGCCGCTTGGGCCACGCATGAGGGAGCGAATCGTCGTTTGCGTTAGGACCGACAGTGGTTGGTCGCGCTGCAGGAGGCTGCTTACTGCCTCACTTACCTCTTCATCCTCAGTCGGCAAAATGCGTGATGACTGCTCTGCCACCGACACCGTGCTGCCAAAGGTTGCAAAGAAATGCGCCAGCTCAATCGCCACAGTCGTCGCACCAATGATCAACAGACTACGTGGCGGGCGGCTCAGCTTGAGGGCGGTACGCGGCGTGAGCCAGTCGATCGTCTCAATGCCCGCAATCGCTGGCTGGGTCACGTGTGCCCCTGTTGCGATCAAAATATGCCCTGCCGTCACTTCATGATCACCAATCGTTACAGTGTGCTGGTCACGTAAGACACCTTTGCCGTAGAATGTGTCAATTCCTTGCTGGTTATAATAGTGCTCGTTATCGCCCGCGCCAGTCCGCTCTACCACTGTATTTTTCCAATGCTGGATGGCCGGATAATCAAAATCAACTCGCGATGTATCGAGCCCAAACTGGTGACCCTGTTGGATGCGGTTATAGAGCTGTGCCACACCCAGCAACGTCTTGACGGGGATATCTCCCCAATTAGGCGCACCACCACCAAAGATGTCTGCCTCAATCAGCCCCACCTTCTTATCTGCCCGGGCTGCCACCAACGCTGCAGTACTGCCAGCTGCACCACTACCCAGCACCAACAAATCATAATCGTAGCGTGGTCGTCGTATCATGTGGTGGTTCTCCTTAACTCCTGATTGGGCGTTTTCTCTATTATACCACTGGCCTGGGCAAAAAAGAACGCCAAAACACTCGCCTGAGCCCTAGCCTTCTTGCCAATTCTCTGCTATAATGCGTCATGTTTGGCACCGTAGCTCAGCCGGTTAGAGCGCAGGACTCATAAGCCTGAGGTCACTGGTTCGATCCCAGTCGGTGCTACCAGATATGATAGGCGGCGTACGATGAGTGCGCCGTTTTTTACTTATGATCACTACCTAGCTCCAGTGTATAAGTGAATACCATAAAGAAATATTCAGTCTTGGGATCGAGACAAAAAGCATGCGAGGATAGGGTGCAATGGAGTACGGAGTGCCTAATCACTCATCGCGTGCATCATCCTCTATAATCAAAAGCACCTCAGGTACATCGCCCAAGGTGCTTTCGATCGTTTAGAGCTCTACCTCTGCTAATTTGCTGTGGCGCGCGGCAATGAATGCCCGCAGCTCTGCCATACTACGCGACCGATTCCAGGTGGCGAGTATGGTTTCTTTCGTCTTTTTTCGCATATCTACCCTCTTTTTTGTGTTGTCATTATCGACCTACCTCGATCCTAGCATATATACGAACAAAATGCAAACAAATTGTTTCTTATTTTAGTTTTTCTTATTTATCCCTGTTATCTTGGTATCTCTCACCATTCTAGGGCGGCCCTTTGCTTGTCGTGCTTTACGCCACCTCTCAGGCTATTTTGTTACCTCTCCCACGCGCTTGCCCCTAAATCGTTCACCAAGATGGCACTAGCCGTTGCTGGCTACATCAGAGATATGCACAGCGCTCACTGGTTCATGTCTGATGTGAGATTCTGATAACTCGCATAGCACTCATGGCACACTGCTAATCATCAGTGCTAGCGGGACTAATAGGGTGCTGAGACGAGTGCCAAACTTATTCTTCTTTCCACCCTCTCAAGACACCAAAGCAAAAACCCTACCATGTGGTAGGGCCCTTACCTTGGTTGCGGGGGCAGGATTTGAACCTGCGACCTGTTGGTTATGAGCCAACCGAGCTAACCGGGCTGCTCCACCCCGCGTTACGGTTCTTATTTTACCAGTGAGGGCTGCTCGCTGTCAAGCATTCTGCGCTCTTACTGGCTAGTTATTTGTCTTTTTGCTGGGCCTGTTGCTCGGCTGCACCACCAAAGAGGAAGGTCACCCACTGCTCGAAGTTGCTACTCTGCGCATCGGGGTTGGTAGGCTTATCGGTTGGTGGGTCGTGCGCTTCGGGGCTGTTCTTGGGCAGCACAATCACCTTCTCGCCAGGCGCCACGAGGCCGAGCTTCTCACGGGCAGCAAGCTCTTTATATTCGTCGCTCTCGCGGAAATTCTTTTGGTATTGCAGCGTTTGCGTCTCAAGCTCGGTGAGGACAAGCTGCCGCCGTTTCGTCTCTAGCTCGCGCTGCTGCGTATAGTTCTGCTGGAGACGTGCCACCGACTGCCAGGCAAGGTATGTCGCAATCACAAGCGCAAGCGCCAGCACAATGGTATTGAGCTGGAGATAATCATGCTTGATCTTGTAGATGATGTGGCGCTTGGTAGTGTCGCTGAGCACAAACTTCATAGGCTTCTATTATACCGTAGACCGCGCAGTTGCTGCAAAAGCTGCGGGCCAGCAAAAAACACGCTGCGCACCACAATTTTGGTCAAAAATCGCTCATAGACTTGCCAGGTGTCGACCTCTGTGCTATAACCAATGCAAGATGACATACAAACAACCTTCACAGAGGACTGTGCTTGAGAGCAGTCCAGTGTTACCAGTAACGTCAGAAACGGTAGTTGGTAGTGTGACATATGCAACAGTACGGGTAGCCCAACTAGCAATACAAGGCGAGCTATTTGGCGATAGCGATACTTCTTATTCGGCCGATCATGAACAAACCGAGCCTATACCCGCAATACATCCCAACACTCATACCACAGGTGGCTCTACCTCTGAAACGCAGCCAAAGAGGCCTACATTTGATGATCTCCTTGCCCGACAACGCTCTGTTAATGCGCTTGAGCGCAAACGCACTCGTCGTTCCACCCCCGAACTCGTCAATGCTTGGCAAGAGCTCGATCACGCCATTGCTAACTATCTCTTTAGTATGTCTCCACAAGAATACGAAAAGTGTCGAACTGAGGCGACAGAACAATTCTATGCAATTGTCGCATATCGCCGAAAAGTACGCGATACCGCAAGATCCACTCACCCATCCCAAACCGCCGCTCAGCACAGCAATAGGCCAGAGCGAAGCGCACGAAAAAGATTATTCAGCCCCCAGGATGCCGCCGCTGGAGAATATGTAGTGCGTCCAAAACTACCAAAAACCCCTAAGAAACTCGACTACTAGTAGCATATACGCCAACAATACGGTATAATGTGGCAAGTGGATCTGGGGGCGTAGCTCAGTGGTCAGAGCAGCGGGCTCATAACCTGTTGGTCGCTGGTTCAAGTCCAGCCGCCCCCACCATTGCAAAGCTTAGTCGTAGCACGCCCATAGTGGCGTGTTTTTAGTATATGCAAACGGTATAAAATTATTTACCTCTCAGTACGCAGCGCCACCAGCATCCAGTTCTACAAGTGCCTTTGCCTTGCTCACACTCCCTCTCGCACTCCTCTCGCTGCGAGAGGTACAAAATGAGAGAAAAGCCACAATTCATGCCAAACATCGCGCTCTAGCGCTCTGAGTGGTGCGAGAGCGTGCTTCTCCGTACGAGACTTAGTTTCTCGTCACGCGGTATAGGCTCGCAGCTCACTCCATCTCACACTCCACTTGCTTTGTAGCCCTCTCTTGCACTACGTTCAACAAAAAGACCCTTCTGTTACAGAAAGGTCTTTTTCATATACAATCGTCCGAGTTATTTGGCAGCTTTGGCAGCTTTTTTGGCGGGCTTTGCTGCATCTTTCTTGGCAGCAAAGGGGAACTTGTTGCGCGAGTGCTCCTTCACGTAGTAACCCTCAGGCATGTCGCACGGCTCACCTTTGCCGTTGTTTGGTGATTTGCAAAAGTAGTAAATCGTCCGTTTTACGCCACCGCGCAATACTGCATCTTTTTGCGTGTGCAAGTAGTATGTAGTACCATTCGAACTAGTATATTTGTAAGCCATAGTGCTCCTCCTATTTGATCTTACAAAACCTAGCCTACATGCTCATAAAATGGATGTCAACACTTTGGCAGCAATTTTTTACAGAGATGGCGACCATAGACGCGCAATTTTGCTTTTTGCTTATGGTTATTGTGTATGATAGATGTTGGTACTATTTTTGTACGATAAACAGGGGTCAAGCATAAATTTTATGGAGCACCGAGCGAACGCTCGCTCAAGACCATCATGCGTGTTGTACGTGTTGTAAATTATGTTGTAGTTTTTTATTTTTTGGCTATTTATTTCGCTGCTCGATACTGAATGCGCAGCATAATCCGCAAAATAATCATCCCCACAATACGCCCAAGAATGGCTGAGATGACCACGCCAGTGAGGAGAATCGTCCAGCCGGCGAAGTCGGGCGACCATAGTGGTGCGCTGAAGTTGTAGTGGTAGAGGCTGGTATCGGGCATCTTGGCAGTTTGGAGGCCAGCATTGGTGCTGCTGAGCTTGCCCAGCTCTTCGTAGACGCAGCGTACATAGTCGATCGACCAGCTATGGAAGCGTGGCTTACACACTGCATCGGCCTTGGCGTTGGCGGTTTGGCCGGCGCGGTTGGTGGTGCTCATCGAGGCGTTGAGCGCGGCCTTGGCGTCGCGATTGTATTGCTCTTGTAGGTAGATAGGGCCAGTATCGGCATTCATATGCGCGGAGGCATATTGCTGGAGGTCGGCGATGCGCTGGCGAATCTGCTCCATATTGCCTGCCTTATCTGCCGAGAGCACTGCCCGCCGTCGCTCGGTCATCCCCACATTATTGAGCCGCAAGAAGGTCGCAGACAGCACGAGCAGCACCATAAGCAGTAGCACCAAGTGCCACATCTTGATGCGCCGGAGCCGCTTCATCGAGCGCTTGACTTGCTGTTTGTTTGCCATGCTATGTACCCTGTGTATGCCCACTTATGCTTTGGCTCTAGTATAGCATAACCTCAATATTGCACCCAATGGCGCGAAGTGAAGTAATTATACTCACTAGCTACCTCTGGTGGTTTTGTGCCAGAGGCGGTACAATGGAAGGTATGAATATCTATTTCTCTGGAATCGGCGGCGTGGGCCTGGGGCCACTGGCTGAGTTGGCGCACGATGCAGGGCACCATGTGCTTGGCTCGGATAGTCACATTGGGCTTGAAACACAAGAGCTCGAGCAGCGTGGCATTTCCGTCTCACAAGACCAAACAGGCGAATACCTGGCCTATCGCCACGAGCAAACCCCCATCGATTGGTTTATCTATACAGCAGCTTTGCCGCCCGATCACCCCGAGCTGGTCTTGGCACAGCGGCTTGGCATCTATACCGCTAAGCGTGATGAGCTCCTCACTTATCTCATCAACGAGAAAGACCTTCAGCTCATCGCCATCGCGGGCACCCATGGCAAGACGACAACAACTGGCCTGATGGTGTGGGCGCTGCGTCAGCTGGGCGAGCCAGTGAGTTACTCGGTGGGTACAACATTGAGTTTTGGCCCCAGTGGCCATTATGTGCCAGGTAGTCGCTACTTTGTGTATGAGTGTGATGAGTTTGACCGCAACTTTTTGCAATTCCACCCTCATCTCACGCTGCTGACCTCTGTTGACTACGACCACCCGGACACCTACCCTACCAAGCAGGATTACACCGATGCCTTTAGCCGCTTCCTTGAGCAGAGCGAATATACCATCATGTGGCAGCGCGATGCCGATGTAGGCGTTGTGCCACCACGGCGGCGGGCGCGTGTCTTGGAAGATGAGGATGTGCAGCAATTTACCCTCGCAGGGGCCCACAACCGCGCAAATGCAACACTGGTAGCAACGGCGTGCAGGCAACTACGGCTTGGCTCACCCGAGCACATTCGAGCGGCTATCAATACCTTCCCGGGGGTGCAGCGGCGCTTTGAGCGGCTTGGGCCTGGGCTGTATAGTGATTATGGCCACCACCCGGTAGAAATCGCCGCGACATTGCAAATGGCACGAGAATTGTCCGACCACGTTGTGCTGGTATATCAGCCACATCAAAATGTCCGCCAGCATGAGATCCGCCAGCAATACACCGGCTGTATGGAGCGCGCCGAGCAAATCTATTGGCTGCCAACCTACCTTAGCCGCGAAGATCCAACTCTACCCATCCTCACCCCGCAGCAACTGACTGAGCAACTAACAAACCGCAGTAGCGTTCACTATGCCGAGCTCGATGATACCTTGTGGCACGCCATCCAAACTGCCCGCGCCGAGGGCAAGCTTGTGCTCTGCATGGGCGCAGGCACGATTGATGGCTGGGTGCGGCAGCGGCTCGCACAACAGGGGTAAATACCTACCTCAAGCTATCTACACCCATCACGAATGGCATTTACAAGCGCTCGCCCACTATTATTACTTATGTGTAGTGGCTACGATGGATTACAGCATTCTCAAACCACACACAACCTACCGGTCATCCCCACTACCCCGCAGTTGGCCGCGCTGCTGGCGGCTGGCGAGCTTGGCGTTGTTGCGCTGAGCGACCTCCTCGAGACTCGAACCAAGCAGGTGTGCCACCGCCGTCACATACCACAAAATATCGCCCAGCTCCTTAATGATTGCCTGCTTATCTTCCTCGGTTATTGTGCCCTGATGGTCGCGCAGTAGCTTCTTGAACTTCTCGAGCACCTCGCCCGATTCGCCACCCAGACCCAGCACCATACCCATCAGTTGGGCGTTGGCATCACCGTAGGCATAGTCACTGCTCAGGGTAGTGATTGCTTGCTGTGCGTAGTCGTCGATCTTCATATATCCTCCTTGTTATTGATCCAAAACGTCGTCAAATTCCTCAAAAAAGTACGGGTCGCGAAAGAACACCCGCGCGACAATCTGCTCCACTGCTGGCGCAAGCGCGTACTGCGCCAGCTTGTGTGGGCGCGCCCAAATGAGCCGCTCGTGCGGAGTGATATCATCAGTCACTCCATAAAACACATGAGCCAGTGTGGTTGAGAGAATCGCTTTGTCTGCCCAAACACGAATATAGCACTCGCCCGCATGCCGTAGCGCGAGATCCACGGTACTAAGTTTCTCCGCCGCTTCGCGCTGAGCTGCCGCTTGGATAGATCTGTCATCGATATGGAGTTTGCCGTAAGGGAGTGTCCAGGTATCAATGTAGGGCTGCTTAGTGCGCTGTTGGAGTAAGACATCACCATTACTATTTTGCACCACTAGCATAGTTACGATTTTAGGTTGGGTCCGAACCAGCATAGTGTCTGTACTCACCCGATCGACATACGCCAAACCACGCGGTGCCAGGCTATAGCCACCCGGCACTTTTTGGACAAGCTGGTGACGAATCAGCACCTTGAGATGATAGCTAAAGAGGTTGGTATCCACCCGTGACGGGCGCAGATCACGAAAGCGAGCCATCTTGCGGTAGCACAGCACACTTAAAATACGTCTTTGGATGTGGTGGTTAATCGTATCTTGCTCAAACATATTTGACTCAAACTATCCTATCTATCCATATTTACTATAGCACGCTATGGTAGTGATATGAATAACCTGCCATACAATAGTCACCACAATAATAACCAATATAATCACACGTCAACGACTTCGCTACCAGAACACAATTATCCACCACACACGTCACACGAACGAGGTATCACACCATCACCTATCCAAAGCCAATTATGCCATATTGCACTGCAGAGTATGGAGATAAGCTGCGATTTGGCCGATGTAGTGCGCGTGCCACGCCAACCCGGTGGCGAGCGCGAGAATGACGCAGAGCATAGCTGGTCGCTTGCCGCCCTTGCGCCAGAATTACGCGCCTGTCTCTATCCGCAGTTGGATAATGATGCGGTGCAACAATTTGCAACTGTCCACGAGCTGCTCGAGATTGCCACTGGCGATGTCGCAACATTCGACCTTACCCCTGTGCAACTTTCCATCAAACAACAAAACGAGCAGCAAGCAGCCCACACATTATTACAGCGTCTTCCGCCCGTTATGCGTCAGGGGCTAGAGCGCTACGAAGCACAAAACACACCCGAAGCACGCTTTGTACGAGCAGTCGATAAGATTCTTCCAGTAGCGATGGATATTGTTGGGCAAGGGGTGCGGGTAGTCGAAGAGGACTATGGCATTAAAAATCTTGCTGAATTGCAAGCAGCACACGACAAGCTCATCGAGAGCTTCACTCAGCGATTTGGCACAGAATTTCCTGAGCTTGCTGAGCTGTATGCAAACCTCGCTTATCATTTTGAGACATGCTATGCACAAGAAAAATCTGCCGACATGATGAGTTCTCACGTCCCTGAGCGCCCTAATCAGCTCAAAGAAGTTGAGCGTAAATTTTTAGTCAATCTTGATAAGATACCAGCAGATATTGACTTATATGATCATATCGACATCAGTCAGGGCTATCTCGCGCACAGCAGCGATGGATCGGAGACACGCGTCCGGCGTTTTGGTGATGGGCAACGTTTTGAGCTCACAGTAAAATCGGGTGGTACTGTCGTGCGAGATGAGCAAAATATCATTATTAATGAAGCAACCTTTGCTTCGCTATGGCCACTCACCAAGGGCAAGCGCATCGAGAAAACACGCTACTATGTACCCTACACCGACCCTGATAGTAACGAGCATACAATCGAGCTTGATATCTACCACGGCAACCTTGAGGGGAAGCTCATCACTGCTGAAGTTGAGTTTCGTGGCCGCGAGACCGAGGCGACACTACGTGCTGAAACATTCTGCCCTCCCGAGTGGTGCAGCACAGATATTAGTTATGATCAACGCTACAAAAATAACGCACTAGCGAGCCAGCAACACGGCATGCTAGAGCTCAGTCAGGTGAGTATGTAATCTTGCCACGGAGCGATACTACTGGCCATTACTGGTCGTCGCTCGCACGCAGCCAATCGCTTTCCCCTCACTCATCCAGCGCTGTTCGTAGGCGGTGAGCGTCTTGTATTCATCAGGTAGTGACGACTCGTGGAGATCGAAGGATAATTCGCGAATCGACCACTCTTGAGTAACGAGCTGCTCCAGGCTCCAGCAAAAGAAATCACGGTCGTCGTGCTTGAGCAAGAGCGAGCCACTCGGCCGTAGCAGCTGCTCGTACTGGCGCAAGAATGTTGGGTGAGTAAGACGCCGGCCAGCGCTGCGTCGCTTGGGGAATGGATCAGGAAAAGTCACCCACAACTGCTTGAGCGAGTGAGCGGCAAAGAGCTCACCAATCTGATCGGCCCGAGCCCGTACAAACAGCACATTGGTGATGCCACGCTCGAGCGCCGCGTATGCCCCTTTTTGCAAGCGATCACCCTTAACATCCAGTGCCACAAACACCTCATCCGGGCACTGCGCCGCTAGCTCCACACTAAACATCCCGGTACCAGCGCCAACCTCGAGCACCGTCGCACTCTGCCGCACCTCTGGTGTTGCCTGGCACCATTCGTCGTACTCGTAGCAGTTGGTGGCGTTATGGAACTTAGCAAAGCGATATTTCTTGCGTTTGCGAGTAATGATAAATTGCTGAGGGTCAAGATATGTCATGAGTCTATTATACCTGAATCACATGGCCTCTTTTTGCGGGTGGCCCCACGCTCCACGTTATTTGGGTGAGGTATGAGAACTCACTATTGGTCTAGCATGTTTTCACTTGCGTAATGAAACCGCTCTAAAAATGTTGTAATAATTATATCACTGAGTAAGCTTCCACATTTTTCTCAGGTTATTATGCCCTACCTGAGTCGTTCCACCACCCCATCAGATAGCACTCGTACTAAGCGTGACGGTGGCGTATCAGTCGGTACAGTGCCACCATCATAATAGTAATCGACACCATCACCAAAGTACACACGAGCTTCGGCAATAGTGCGGGCGGGCGGCTGCCCCTCGAGGTTGGCGCTGGGAGCGATCAACGGGCCAGTCTGGCGCAAGACCGCCTGGAGCCACGGCAGCTGCGGCTGGCGATAGGCCAGCATATCATTAGCGCGGCGTAACCACCGCGGAGCATGGGGCGAGTCGAGCAAGATACTCGTGGGCTGAGAGGTATCAAGCGACGGTAAGGTGGGTACATCGGCATACGTTTGGCTGGCATCAGCCACGAGGATGATGGATGATTTATTACTATCACGCTGCTTAAGGCGATACACTCGCGCTACTGCCGCTTCGTCATCTGCCCGGGCAACAATGCCATACAGCGTATCAGTCCGGAGTACTGCCACGCCACCACGCTGCAAGGTAAGCACAAGCTGGTTTAATTCATCATTCACATCTGTTATACTACCATATTATGAAGCCAATTACCTCACCCGAGCTCACTGCACTAGAGATTATTATCATTATTGTCGTGGCGATTGCACTGTATTGGGTGGGACCACGCGTGGTGATGTGGCTGACGCGTCATGCCTTCGTTACCACGTATCAGCGTACGCTGCCCAAGAAAGATCTCGAGAAGCGGCATAAGACGCTGGGCGGGCTTTTTGCTAACGTGTGGCGCATCATCGTCGTGGTGATTGCGGGCTATGCTATCTTCACTCATTTTTTCAATGACGCAGCTCTTGCGCCGCTGTTTGCGAGCGCAGGGATTATTGGTGTCGCCTTTGGGTTTGGCGCACAATCACTCGTTAAGGATTTTCTTTCAGGGGTATTTATTATTAGTGAAAACCAGTATCGGGTAGGAGATATTATCGAGATCGATGGCTTTGGCGGGACGGTCGAGCGGATCGGTGTCCGCTCCACAGTAATCCGCGACGTCGAGGGCAACGTCCACTTCTTCCCCAATGGTGTGGTGCAGCACGTCATCAACAAGACGATGGGCTATAGCAAAGTATACTTCACCATTACCGTTGCACCTGATACCAACATCAGCACTGCCAGCGATATTATTAATCGGATTGGTGAGGAAATTTCTGGCGAGGAAAAATGGCAGCACAAGGTAATCGAACCACCACACTTCGACATCCTTGGTGACTTCAATGCGTCGTCGATTAGCCTCGTCGTCTCCGGCAAAACTCAACCATCCGACCAGTGGGCCCTCACGGCCGAGATGCGGCGACGGATCCTGCGTGAGTTTGAAAAAGAGCACATCGAGCTCGGTGCAGCCTCGCCAGGCAAGCACAAGTAACTTCTATTGCGTATGCATTGCTCCCGCCATAACAAAAATTCATTCTGCGTAACGGATACTCCTGCTGAGCTATTATGCTTTAATGAAGTCCTGATCTCAAGGTATATGACCTCTGTTAAGACACATCGCGTATTTACCAGTATAGTATAATACGCTCATGAATCAGCAATTTCCTTCTTATCCTTATCAATCACAGCCGACAGCTCCACCTCAGGCTCAGCCTGTGCCGCCACCATATTATCCACAGCAGTCAGTACAAACACAGCCACAGCAGCCATCAGAGCCAACGCTCCAGGATAGTCTCACCCAGCCAGCTGAGCAATCACCTATCCGGCAGCCGGCTCCTCTTGTTATACAGCCAGCGCCACAGCCTGCACCAGCTCAGATATCACAACCGGCAACTCCAACGCCTCCAAGTAACCCTGCGCAACCAGCCCAGCAATTACCTGTTCAGCAACCCGCACCCCTCGTTGTCCAGCCAGCAGCCCAGCCGGCGCCGGCAGCGATGGATGCCAATTACAGTAGTGTTTTTGACGGCACACCACTGGTTATGGCGACGCCCGTCTCGCACTATCACAACCGCACCGTCTTTAGCCAAGTGCCCTGCATTCTCGAATGGACAACAGCCAATCGTATCCGCGCCATCGACTTCGACTCCAAAACAAACCAAATGATCGGCGTGGTGCTCGATATCGATCCACAGCAGATCACCAAAGCAGCTGTCGAGGCAAGCTTTATCATCATATGGGTCAATGGCCAGCGCATCCAGTTCGACTTTGCTGGAGCACATGCCCAGCTGCTGGCTGGCCTTGGCGCTGCAGTATCGCCAGGTATTGGTGGTGTTCTCTATGGGCACAATGTCGAGCGTGCACTCGACAACGACTACGACTGGTGGTGGGCTGCCATTCAAGCCTACGCACCCTATGCTAAAATTATTGACGGCTTCGAGCGCGACGCGATGATTATCAACAATGGCGTCAACATTGGCCTCATCATAGCTTTTGCGACACCAATCATAGTAGTACTTATCGCCTTTATTATGGCATTATTATCATAAAACCAGATGACTCCAGCAAGCTGATTGACGTATTTTCTAATAAACAACAGTATCCAAGACACCATATAATAGATACAGCAAATGCAGGCATGCTCCTGCATTGTTACTTCTATAGGAAGTCTACAACCAAAAATATATACCGTAAAACATATTCGTACTTGCCGATCTCAAGTTATATAGTATAATACTTCCATGAATCAGCAGCCCACGACACCTGTATACCCGCAAACCACCTTATACTACCCACCAACACCAACTATGCAACCCGCACCACCAATTGGCCGGACTCCTGTTGCAGCAAACCCTCTCCCTCAGCCCATTATGCAGCCAATGCAGTTACCTACTGCCCAATCATTGCAACCTACTATTGAGGCTAGTTATAGCAGCGTCTTTGATGGCACACCACTCATTGCAGCAACATTTGTCTGGTATAGCACTGGTTATTTCAATGAGACACCCTGTGTTCTCGAATGGACGAGCACCAACCGTATCCGTGCTATTGATGTAGATGCTTCGATGGGTCAATCAATCGGTGTTATCTTTGACATCGACCCACAGCAGATTACCAAAGCAAGAACTGAGTCAAGCTTTATCATTGTCTGGGTCAACGGTCAACGCAACCAATTTAACTTTGCCGGAGCGAACACGCGATTACTCAACGCCCTGAGCGCCGGTGTGTCACCTGGTATGGGAATCCTTTATTATTCCCATACCGTTCAAGATGCTCTCAATAATCACTACAACTGGTGGTGGTGGAATATTCAGACATACGCACCATCTGCCAAATTCGTTGATGGTGACGACCAAGGGCTCAAGATTGGCGTTGCTATTGGTCTTGCAATACCTTTCATGGCTTTTGTTCTTGCAGTTATTGTAGTTGTTATACAGATGGCATCACACCACCCTTAAAGAACTCCCAGGTTTTGTGCTGAGCTTGAAGGTGCTAACGCAAAATCTGCATAAGATAGTGGCCAACCGGAGCGACACAAGAATTTAATTCAATCTAGGCAAACTATTTGACCAATCTCCTCTGATGCGTCATAATGGGGAGCTATGAAGCGCACTTTTCTTGCTGTTGTTATAGTTGCTACTGCTGCACTTGGCTCTCCGGCCTATGCCGAGCCTGCTGCGCCACTCAGCAATGATCAACTCACTCAAATAAAACAAAACTGCGTCCGCGTCAAGTCTACCCTGCGGCGCATCCATGCCAATGACGGGCTTGTCCGCGTCAACCAAGGGCAGCAGTATGAGGTGATTGCCACCCGTCTGATGGCACCACTCAATAGCCGCATTGCCCTCAACCGGCTCGACGGTGTGGAGCTTGCCAAGACAACGGTAGAGTACAATACTCAGCTTGCCGCCTTCCGCAGCGAATACCGCCAGTATGAGGAGAAACTATCTGAGCTGCTACGGACTGATTGCACCGATCAGCCCGTCGAGTTTTACTACCTCATCAAGCCAGTGCGTGAGCGTCGCAAGCGGGTGGCCGATGTCGCCTTGCGGCTTAACCAGCTACTGAGCCAGTACGGTTCGCAGTTTGATGTATTTTATAGTAAGCAATTCCCTGCCAAGAAGGAGGTGCCGAGTGCCCAGCAGCCAGCCCAACCAGCCCAATAAACTCGACTTCGAGCACCAGCTGAGCACCATGCGCGAGCACCGTTTTTTGGTGATGATCTGTGGGGTGATCGCTATTGCGGGCGTCATGGTGTGGATCGCTATGGATATGTACAACACCAGCGGTGCAGCGCAGGTTGATCTCAGTCGGCCTGGCTTCCAGGAGGTGCGCAAGCAAGCTGCTCGCGATGCTGAGCCCGAGACATACAAAACTGAGGGTAGCGTTACTAAGCAATCGCTCGACGAGTTTAAAAAAATGTACCAGCAGCGCCGCAGCAAGATCGCCGATGGTACCTTTGACCCAAACGTCCTGAGTGACGAATCACTCCAGCTATTCTCTACCAATAGCGACACCGAGAATCAGCAACAAACGCAAACACCAGCCGAGCAGCAATAGTACCTCACGCTAGCAATACATATAAAATTCGCTTAGGTAATGAGTGAGTTTTTGCTTTCTGCCAATCAGCTTCTAGGTCTGCAAGATAACCGAATATTCTGGAGAATCATTCAGCATTGTCATATCAACAGGCGAGAACAGCAAAGCAAGAGAATGAGCTAGCACTGCAGAAGTAAGTTTTTTAGCTGCAGATAGCTAGAACTACACAGCGTAAGCCAACATAATTTGACATTGTTACCCCTTTCGTGATATAAGATAGTTACTATGACTCGCTCAAAATCTGAGGCTGTACCAGATGGCTCAGTCAAAAAACCATCACGACATCTATCGCGCCGTGAGGCGTTGGCAGCAGCTTGCCTCGGAGCACTGAGTGCTCTACTCAGCGGCGACACCTCTCAGCCTTCTGCAGAGCAGTGCCAAGACCACGAGAAAGATTCATTCCAGCCGGTCGTTGTCCGGCTCGGCGTTGTGGCTCTTAATGCCGCTGGCTTCGAACCTGGCAAGAGTAACGAAGAGATATTCGAAGAAGTGCATGTCCATACCAGCCGCATTACCCACACAACTCGTGGTGCGTATGAGTTCCACATTACCGAGTTTGCAAGCAACGTTGCGCCAGATAGCACTCGCACCAAGGAAGATGGCACAGTTGAACACTACTACTCCAACGACCAAATCAAAAAAATCGCCGAAGAATACCGCGAGCAGCTAGACGTGCAGGATGGTGAGCATTCACTCATGCTGATGGCCGTTAACACAGCAGGTGTGGAGAATGATGTACTCGGCCTTGCCTTCCAGAGCACCGACGAAGACAAAGCCAAGGGCGGCAACGGCCCGATAGTGCTTGTGCTGAGCAACAAGACTGGTGGCAACGTATACAGCCATGAGATTGGGCACATACTCTCGGAAGATGAACAGAACAGCGACCCCAGCAAGGAAAAGCAGTTCGGCAAAGGCATGGGGCATGAGATGGTGATGGACTGCCTCATTACTGATGCAGAGGGCAATATAACGCAGTATTGTGCTGTCGATACTATCCAGCAGCTGCTTGCTATGGGCTGTGGCCTCAGCAAGCGCGATAAGTCGGACGCTGTGAATGAATACGCCTCCCCCGTCACTGTCATGGGTAATTCTATGGTCTACACCGATGCCGATACAAAGGTGAGCCAAGTAACGAATGAGGTTACCACAACAGAGGAGCACAAACCAATCTACTCGCCCGCCGAGCTTACCTTCCTCGATTCGCGCCTCCAGGTCGAGTGCACCACGTTGACCGATGGACGCTACCCGCTCTCGTATGACTTTCGCAAGCGCTTTGCCTTGGCGTACTCGCTACCCGCCGACCACGCACTCAAGACGATCCTCCCCAAGGCCGATACGCTGGTCTTTGCGCCAATCATCGAGTATATCGATAAAGATACGCCATTTGACTCGACCAATCCAGATGTAGTGCAGCGCCGCATTGGTGTCTTTGCCACGTGGGACAATGGCCGCGGTACGGCGCTGCTAGATGTAAGCTTATTTAACAAAATCGACTACAGCGGCGAGAAAGAGAACGTCATTTATGCCGACGAACAACTCGGCTTTGTTGCTGTCTCGGGCTACGACAAGACCGATGGTGAGTACGTGCGGATCGTTAGCCTTAGCTCGCAAGAAGGCACTACCCTGCTAAATGAGGCGCGGACGCGCACTGCCGAACGCAATCAGCTCCTCCTCAAGCCTAAGCAACCAAACGAGTGAGCAGCTAAACCTTGCAGCTTCTCGCTCCGCCTCTTGGTGGCTTCTTTTCCTGTTGTATTATTATGAATATATTTTTTAACTATTCATTACCCATATCAGTGGTCATGTGCTCTACATTGGCATTGTAAGCTATTCACTTTATCCCCACCAGTCGCTCATTTTTTGCGTCTTGCTTGATGATTGCGCTGATGATTTTCTCGCTCATCCTAGGGGAGCTATCTCCCGTAATCACCAATTTTATAGCACGAAGAATCTATAGTACGGGCGAGACTGTAACACCAAAGCATTCACCTACCCACAGTACAATTTTTTGCATTTGCACCCTACTATGCTATACTAGCCAAGTTATGAATATGAAACCTGTCCTCAAACGTTATATTTCTGAATTCGTCTACGGTGCAGTCGATGGCACCGTCACAACCTTTGCTGTAGTAGCAGCCAGTGCTGGCGCGGGTATCTCGAGTGCAATTATCTTGGTGCTGGGCGCAGCTAACCTTATTGCCGATGGCTTCTCGATGGGTGCTAGCGCCTACCTCGCGGCCAGTGCTGAGCACGATGAGTCAGCGCGGAGTACAAGCAAACGCGCCTCACCAAAAATCATCGGCCTCATGACCTTTGCTGCCTTCGTTGTCGTTGGTAGTGTGCCTGTCATCCCCTATCTCGCCCATGTGCTGGCACGCGGCTCGAGTGCGGCTCACCCTCTGCTGTTTTATATCAGCTCGGGAGCGACGGCGCTTACCTTTGTGGCAATTGGCTATATCAAGGGCAAAGTTGGTGGTGAAAATCCACTCGTTGCCGCCCTGCAAACTCTCGCGCTCGGTGCTATTGCTGCTGCCCTGGCTTATGGCGCTGGAACAGTGCTCGCTGGGTGGCTGGGTGTGCAACTGTAGGAGCTGCAAACAATTCTAATGATTCTACCTCTGTTATTTATCTTTCTTCTATAACTTGCTAAGTTTTATGGATATGAATATATTTAGTGAATGTTCATCATTGTTTATGGCATAGTCATTAAATCATAATGGCTGGTTTCGTCACACTCTAGAAATAAGCTTGGCATCTCTGCTCATTTTGCCGGACCATTCTTTGGTAGCTGGTCGATCAGCTCCAGTAGCTTCTCCCAATCAGCTCGCCGGGTGTGGTCAATATCGACATCTACTGCATGGTCGCGAATCGCCCAGAGGAGCGGCTCCGTTTCTGGCGTGATCCATGGCTGCATCTCGAGCGGATAGGCCAACTGGTCAGACATAAGCACTCCATCGCCATAGTCACTCACCAGCGTGTCGATCGTATACTCTCGGCGAAGCATCCGCGCCCACGTGTGACATAGCGCGATAGCCTCTGCTCGCGTGAGAGCTAACTCACTCATATCAACCCATCCTTCCGTAGTCCATTCAGTGCAGCAGCAAAACGCGGGTCACCGTGCAGCTCCTGAGTAATGGCGCTCAGTGGTTGTCCCTGCGCCATGCGCCGCACAATTTCACCCCGCATCTGACGCAGGCTGCCAGCAAAGCGCGACTGCCGCGTGTAGTGCCGGCTGGTACTGAGCTGACCCTTACCCGCTGCCTTCAGCTCAGCGCCGTAGTCCATCAGCGCCCAGAACCACTGGCGGGGCTGCTCTTTATCCATCGTCTGCGTCACCAGCGCCAACACATCCTTATCCGCCACGCGCTCCTGCCCAGCAAAAAAGTGATTAAAATACACCGTGCGGATATTGGTCTCTACAAAGGCGGTTGGGATTTGATACACGTAATTCATGATGGCTCCAGCGGTATTGACACCAACACCAGGCAATGCCACAAGGTCGGCCTGTGTCGCAATAGGTGCACCAGCAGCAATCGCCTGCGCCGCGCTGTGGAGATACTTGGCCCGGCGATTATACCCCAAACCCTGCCATACCTGCAGCACCGCCGGTAGCTGGGCAGCCGCCAAGGCATCGATGGTCGGGAATCGGGTAGTAAACTCAGCAAACTTAGGTAGCACCCGCGCTACCTGCGTCTGCTGCAACATCAGCTCACTCACCAGTACATAGTACAGCGTTGGCTGGCTACGCCACGGCATAGGGCGGTAGAGCTGCTTGGCTTTGTGCCATATCATAGCTTGGAATTGTGCTGTGTCCATAAGTATAGTATACTAGAAGGATGAAACTATCTCGACTTATTCTCACAATCGCTATTGTCATTATTGCCGCGTGGCTGCTTGGTGTTGTACTAAAGCTAGCCGCATGGGTTATCAACGGGCTGCTCTCGCTCGCCGCAATCGTCGTCATTATCTGGCTTATTATGATGTTCATCGAGAGTCGCAAAAAACAGAAATAATTTTCTGAGCTGCGCGTCATTTTCCCTTAGCCCTATGTAAAAGGTTTGGTTTTTATCTCACTTCCATAGGGTGTTTTCTTGTAAAGCGAGAGTAGTATGGGGTATTAGCATAGCAATACATCACTTGATGTATACGCACGCTCTACCTCTGTTACTATGTTTTCACTCGTCGACCATGCCTAGCTCATGCGCTATACTAAGAACAATGGATGATGAACTATATCTTGATGAAGTCGTGGAGGTGGTAGCGATTTTTCGGCGTGGGCATCAGCCATGTCAGCCAGTCAAATTTCGGCGCGGTAATGGCCAGGAAGTGACGATTCGGCGAATCGGTCTGGGCTTCGAGCATCAGCGCGGTGCACGGACGGTGCATATCTTCGATGTGACAGATGAGCAGGCTGATTACCGCCTGGAGTTTGACAGTATCACACTGGTGTGGCGGCTCACGCGCGAGGCTGATCATGTCTCATAGTAATATCAATCCTGCCCCACCACTGATGATGCATATCGATCTCAATAGCTGCTTTGCCACAATCGAGCAGCAATCTCGGCCGTTGCTCCGCCACCGGCCAGTTGTCATCGTTAATCGGCGCAACCAACATGCGGCTATCGTCACTGCAAGCTACGAAGCTAAGGCGCGTGGCGTCCGCACCGGCATGCGCCTGCCCGCAGCACGGCTACTCTGCCCCGATATTGTTCCGCTAGAAAGCGACCCACCAAAGTATCGCTATGTCTACCACCGACTTGCAACCATCCTCAGCGACTACTCGCCCAGTGCCACCATGAAAAGCATTGATGAAGGGGTGATCGACCTAAGCCAAAGTCCACCTGACATCCGGGCACGCGGCGCGCTGGCGATTGGCCAGGAGATCAAGCAGCGCCTCCGTAGCGAGGTTGGCGACTACATGCGTTGCAATGTTGGTATTGGCACCAACCGCTGGCTAGCCAAGATTGCTGCTGGCATCAATAAGCCTGACGGCCTGACTTGCATCACTGCAGACAATCTCCACGCAGTGCTTGCTACACTATCGCTCGAAGACCTCACTGGTATTGCCGCTGGCTACAGCAAGCGCCTCCGCCAGGTTGGCATCCAGACGCCGCTCGACTTCTTAGCTGCAAGCGAAGCAACGCTCGAGCACATGGTATTTCATGGCAAGCCAGGGCGCGACTGGTATAAGCGGCTGCGTGGTTGGGAGGTAGATAATGATGAGCGCCCACTCAAGACAGTCGGGCGACAGTTCGTCCTCGATCAGCCGAATCTCAATTACGATCAAGTCTTGCGCCGCTTCCACGTCCTCTGCGAAGACATCGCGGCTGCGCTCCGGCAGCAATACGTGCGCGCCCGTGGTGTGCGCCTCTATGTCAAAAGTTACCAAACAGGCCGCTGGCACAACCACGAGCGCCGCGAGCATCCACTATGTGATGGCACCACGCTTTTTCATATCGTCAAGCGGCTCACCCAGTCGATGCCACTGCCCGCCTATGAGATTGGTATGTCGTGTTATCTTCTCACAAGCGAGACAGACGCACAGCTCGCACTCTTCGACGACCCATCAGCTCGCCAGGCTCTCACTGCCGCAATCGATGAGATCAACCAATTCTACGGCCCACACACCGTCCAGCCAGCCGATACTCTCGGCATTGCCACGCAGATGAAGCGCAAAATACCATTTGGTAGCGTGCGGTATTTATGAGCACTCATCGTGCACTATTGCCATCAGCTCATCGTGTACGACACCATTAGACACAAGCGCGCCACGAAATGGCTGCGCATAATTAAGCGGCTGGCCCGATACACTCGTCATCTTACCACCAGCCTCCTCAACAATAACGTGCACCGCTGCCATATCATACGCATTCACCTTCTCGGCATAATACCCAACGAAGCGCCCCTCAGCCACGCGAATACTCTTGGCTACTGCGCCACTAATGCTTGCTGTGCTCACCTTGCGTTCGATCAGCTTATCATAATATTCATTGCGGCGGATATTTGCGTAGCTACACGACGCCGCAAAGATCCCCTCTGTAAGCGTCTGGTGATTCACCTGCAGCCGCGTACCGTTGCAAAAGGCGCCCTGCCCACGCACCGCCCAGTAGAGCCGATCCGTCATTGGTTCATAGCCAACGCCGACGGTTGGCGCACCATCAACTACCAGTGCGAGCGAGAACATTGCTGTGGGCACACCCCAAGTAAAGGCCTTCGTGCCGTCGACCGGATCGCACAGCCACTTCCGCCCCAGGCCATAGCCTGCCGTGCTCTCCTCTTCGCCAATGACGCCATCGTCCGGGAAGGTCTCGTGGAGACGCTGGATCACCAGCGAGTTGATTGTTGTATCGGCAATTGTCACTGGCGTGCCATCCGCCTTGGTCTGACGCTGTTGGTCGCCATCAAAATAGCGGCGCATAATATCGCCCGCCTCGCGAGCAATCCGCTGCGCGGTATGAAGTTCTTGTTCGTACATGCTCATCAGTATATACCGTTGACTCTTGTGAGTGCAATGCTTAGGCGCTTCATTGCTATAACTGAGGGGCAAAGTCACTTGATCTCTTACTAACATAGCCAAAATATATCGAGTAAAAAGCAATCTCTCCCCTTGTCATTACTATACACTCGGTGTATAGTAAATACTATACACTTATAGTATGAGCGAAAGGGAAATGTAGCAATGGCAAAAAAGCTTCTGAAAATTCTGGGTATCATCATAGCAATACTCTTCGTGTGCTTTGTGCTACTCGTGCTGTATATGAACTATCTTAACCAAAGCATCACTAGCGATGATGGCGTGGCGAAAGATTACGCTGCGAAGCTGAGCCCCAGTGGCACGCTAGAGCAGCGTTATACTAAGCCTGGCCCCTACCACGTTGCGCACCACACTCATCGCAGCGATAGCACAGCCATTAAGGAATACCATATCTATGCCCCGCAGCGCACCGCTCCAAACCAGACTTTTCCGCTTGTTCTAATGGTCAATGGCACCGCCACCTACGCGTCTACTTATGCGCCAATCTTCGAGCATTTAGCCAGCTGGGGTTTTGTCGTCATTGGTAATGAGGACGGCTGGACAGGCACTGGCGCAACGACATCGACCATGCTTGATACTGCACTAGAACTCAACACTGCCGAGAGCAGCCCTATCAAGGGATTTGTCAATACGAGCAAGATCGGCATTACTGGGCATTCCCAAGGCGGAGCCGGTGCTATCAATGCCGCGACAAAATACGGCAACAGTCACCGCTATGCCTCCCTCTACACCGCAAGCGCCGTCGGTCATGGCACCGCAGACGACAACAACTGGCACTACGACACCAGCAAGCTCAAGACAGCCACCTACATGATGGCTGGCACCGGCCCAAGCGACAGTCTTGCCATTAGCCCACTGGGCGACCTGCAGCAGAACTTCCGCGCTCTTAATACAGACAAGCCGAGCGTCATCGCGCGGCGTAAGACCGTTGGTCACAAAGACGTGCTGGAATATGGCGATGCCTACATGACCGCTTGGTTTCTCTGGACGCTGAGCGACAACACCGAAGCAAAAGCAGTCTTCGCTGGCGACAACGCCGAACTCCGGCACAACAACGACTGGCAAGATGTCGAGACAAAGCACATACGATAAAACTTACGCTACGCTAGCCAAGAAACGGCTAGCGTAGCTCCTCCATTGCTTATTGCAGCTTTTGGTCTTCCTGACGTAGTGCTCGCAAAACCCTCTCTTCTTCGCCTGGTGCAAATACCGTCATCGTCCCACCAATCACATCAATAGGTGTCGTCTTGCTGATATTCGAGATAATCCCATCAGTTTCTGACAAATCGTAGGTTGCATTATCATCAAACACAGTGAAGCGCGTTATCGGGTCGCCTGGCTTCCAATAGCTGTCTTCGACGCGCTTAAGCGCCCACTTGATTGCAGTCACACCAAAGAGGCGAACCTTCTCTTTTACCCCCCTAGAAAGTCAAAATGTTCTTCAGGTTTTTGCGGTAAGGTGTCGTGTGTTCTCGTCATAATTGCCTATATTATACCACAGTTATCGCTCTATTGCGTCGCACACTGCTGCAACATACCGCGAGTCATCAACCGCATGACCAGCACCTTCTACCACTGTGCCATGGACGGCGGGGATATGTTGCACGGCAGTATCAAAGACAAGTTTCATCTCTGGCCACTTAACAAACTCCTCCGAGCCAACGAAAATCTGTACAGGGCACGCGATACGCTGCGCAGTCGCTACCAAGCTTACCTGCTTGGCATATTCGAGCCGCCGCTTACCAATAGTGCGCCAATTGCGCTTAGACCAACACTGCGCACACTCTGCAAATGATGGTGACAGCGAGAAGAGCCACAGCTCACTTGGTGCTTGTTCACACGCCGCCAAGAACGCAATACACGCCCCAAATGAGAAACCAGCCAGGACAGTCTCGGCTGGATCATGCTGTCGATACCGCTCATGTAGCGTCTGCAACCACTGTTTTTGCATAGTTCTATGCCATTGGATTGGTACAAAGTCCACCGCGTAGCCCATTGCTCGCCAGCGGTTCATCAGTGTATCATAATCGCGGTCGGTGCGCCCTTCTTGGAAGCCCGGCACAAAGAGAATTGTTTTGTTCATACAGACATAATGCCATATTTCTGGTGGTAGCACAATGGTTTTTTAGCTTGCTTGCTATAGGAGGATCCTGTAGATGCCGACACCAGCTTGACACTGGCCAGATATTCTCACCTGCACCACGGCAAGAAACAACCTATCGCTTCACTCTCTTCTCCGCTATACTAGATATATGACAACGCTAACGAAATTCGCCCACTCTTGCTTTACTATCACGATCGGCGACCAGAGCTTGGTCATCGACCCAGGTATATACACCGATGACTTTGCTATGCCACAGCAGGTAGCAGCAGTACTCATCACTCATGCCCATCCCGACCACTGTAGCCCTGCGCTCATCAAGCGTATTATGCAGGCATTTCCTGAGGCGGAGATTATAAGTGTTGACGATATCATTGTAGATAGTACAACGATATCTCTCCCAGAAGACACACTCTCTGTCCGCCATGCAACAGCCGCGGCGCCTGGTGATACATACCAGATTGGGCCATTCGCGCTCGAGTTCTTTGGCGGTGAGCACGCCATGGTGAGCCCACATATCCCGCGCCTCCACAACCTTGCTGTGCTCATCAACAATCGCATCTACTACCCTGGCGACTCCTTCGCTTTGCCGCAGCGCCCCATCGACGTCCTCGCCTTACCTGTGGCCGCACCATGGCTTAAGTTCTCCGAGGTACGCAGCTTTTTGCAGGCCGTCACCCCGCGCCTCGCCTTCCCTGTTCATGACGCTATCTTGAGCGACGCCGGCAAGGGATTGATTGATACACTTTGCACAGCGGCGGCTGCAGACGTTGGGGTGGAATACCAGCGGATAGAAACGATAGAGCTATCGTAACTAGCTAGTCTCTATTTTATTCTTATTACACGCGCAACACACTTATGATTTTCGTGACTTTGTAAGGTCTCGCAGCACCCGCTCACTCCACTCCTGGCAGTGCCCGAAGCTGCTCTGCTTTGATAGATCCAAGAACTCGCCGGTGCTCCACTCCACCAGCCGCATGCCAAGCTCCTGAATGAGATAAGCAAACACTTCCGTTGGCTCCTTACTACCTCTGACGAAGAGCCCCATGGTGATGAGGTGTTCTCTATGTTTGCTCAGGCTAAATTCAATCAGCCACTCTCTCTTCTGCATAACAAGCCACGACGGATCGCTTGTATCGAGATGTGCGTCACATGTTTTAGCAGCCTTTTCTAGCTCGGCAATCATCTGCTGGTGCTCGAGCGGCACGCAGTCTTCCTCCGTCAGGTCGCTAACCGACTGAACATGACGTTTTGTTTTGATTGCGGTGAGATCCCAGCTCATAGAGCGTCCTTTGCTTGTGGATCTACTTGCGTGAGGATTGTCTGCAACACTGTGTCACTCGGCTGTGTACAATCTATGGTCATTGCGCCAATCTTCCGAAAGTTATCTTCGTAGACTGGCCAATAGCGAATGATATTTTCTAGCTCGCCAGGTTCCTGACCGTAGCTACCGGCTGGACGCTGAGCGATTCGCTGCCGCAAGACTTCCTCGCTCGGATACTCAAGGAGAAAAATAGCGTCAAACAAATATGCATACTGATACAAATCATGGGCCGAGCCAAAGACACCCGTCAGTCCATGAGACTGCCGTATAATATTCTCCAGCCTACCACTGATAATTCGCCATTCATGATGTAAATTAAGCGGCTCTACTGGCTCATCGGTTTCTGCCGCTGGGATATTCGTCTCTTTGTGTACCCACCCTGCAAAGCCTTCGTCGATATCGTACGTTTGGTATCCTCGACTGCGAAATATGTTACGTAATGTTGTCTTGCCAGAGCCTGCAACACCAGTGACGAGGTAAGCTGTCACGACAGCCCCAACTCCTTCAGCTGCCCAGGTTCTACCTGTGCGGGTGAGTCCATCATGACGTCGACGCCGCTGCCGTTTTTGGGGAAGGCGAGGGTTTCGCGGACGTTATGCTCGCCGATTAGCTCCATCAGGATGCGGTCAATGCCAAAGGCACAGCCCGCGTGTGGCGGCGCACCGTAGGTAAAGGCCCGCAGCATGGCACCAAACTTCTCTTCTACGTACTGCCGGCTATAGCCGAGCAATCCAAATACTTCATATAGTACGGCTGGATTATGGTTACGCACACCGCCGCTGCAGATTTCGTAGCCGTTCATCACCATATCGAACTGGTCGGCCAGAATAGCTAGCTTCTCATCATCCGACTGGGCGGCCTGCAGCGTGCTGAGCCCACCCTTTGGCATACTAAAGGGATTGTGGCCAAAGTCGAGCTTACGCGCATGCTCGTCCCACTCGTAGAATGGGAAATCGATAATCCAGGCCAGCGCCACCGCCTGCGGGTCCTTCAGCCCAAAGTGCTCGGCAAACTCACTACGCAGCCGCCCCAGCACGGCATTGACCACCGGGCGCCTATCGGCCCCAAAGAAGACTGCATCGCCGTCCTTGGCCCCCGTTTTGGCTTGGATAGCGGCCAGCTCTTCTTCACGCAGGAACTTAGCAATTGGGCTCTTGGCCGCGCCGTCCTGGTAGGTAATGTAGGCCAGGCCGCCTGCGCCCTCGGCTTTGGCGATGTGAGTAAAGCCATCGATCTGCTTGCGGCTGAGCGACGCGCCGTTTGTGACGCAGATTGCCTTAATACATTCAGCGTTTTTGAACACGCCAAATTCGGTGTCGGCAAACACGTCCGTTAGCTCAACCAGCTCCATGCCAAAGCGCAGGTCTGGCTTGTCGCTACCATAGGTTTCCATGGCGGCTTGGTACGGGATGCGTGGGATGGGCTGGCCATCGCCGGCCGGCAGATCACTCAGATCGAGCAGCGTCTTGCCAGCAAAATCCGTCACCAGCTGCTGCATCAGTGGCTCCATCATCTGGCGGACTTGCTCACCATCCTCCACAAAGCTCATCTCGAGATCCAGCTGGTAAAACTCACCATACAGGCGGTCGGCGCGCGGGTCTTCGTCGCGGAAGCACGCAGCCAGCTGGTAGTAGCGCGGCACGCCACCAACCATCAGCAGCTGCTTAAACTGCTGCGGTGCTTGTGGCAGGGCGTAGAATTTGCCCTCTTGCAAACGGCTAGGGATCAGGAAGTCGCGCGCACCCTCGGGGCTGGAATTCGCCAAAATCGGCGTTTGGATTTCGATGAAATCGCGCTCGTCCATATACTGGCGCATGCGGCGGTACATATCGGCGCGGCGGCGCAGCATCGTTTGCAGCTTGGGCCGGCGCAGGTCCAGGTAGCGGTAAGTAAAGCGCAGGTCTTCACTGGCTTGATTGGTCTCGCTAAAGGGCTGGATGGGCAATGTCTCGGCTTTGTTTAGCACCTCTAGCTCACTGACAGCTAGCTCGATGCTGCCGCTGGCAATATTGGGGTTGGCCAGGCCCTCACCACGCTGGCGGACTTCGCCGCGGGCGCGCAGGACGTACTCGTCGCGGGCATGCTCTGCCAGGGCAAAGGCGGCGGTTTGCTCGGGGCTAACGACCAGCTGCACCAGGCCAGTGTGGTCGCGCAGGTCGATGAAAATCAGGCCACCATGGTCGCGCCGTGCGTGTACCCAGCCGGCCACAGTGATGGTTTGGCCGGTGTAATCCGGCGTTTGGTTGGCAAGTATTCGTTGTGTCATATCTGTTAGATTATACCACAATTTCAGGCATCATTCTGCTCGCCCATGGGGAGGGCGCGCGGTTGCGTGGGTTTGGGCAAGGCCACTGGCTGGCTATACACCTCGTCATCATCCGCTGTGGGAGCATGGCCAAGCAGCGCCTCGATACAATCGTCCAGCGTCACCATCCCCACCGTCTCACGATAGGTATTGACGACAATGAAGACCTGTTGGCGCGTCTTAATAAACGCACCCAAGGCTTGCTCGAGCGACTGTGCCCCGTCGATGTAGTACACGTTTGGGTCCATCACCGTTTGCACCTGAGCCGACACTGCCTCCTTAAGCGACATAAAGTCGCGGGTGTGTAGTACGCCAATAATATGGTCAATGTCGCCATCTACCACCGGGAAGCGGCTATGCCCGGTGCGGTGCAGTTCATCGAGTAACAGTGGCCCCACCATGGCATCTTGCTCGACTGTCTTGATAGCATTGCGCGGCACCATGACTGTCTCAACCGTCTTACGCGCAAAGGTCAAGCTTCCCAGCGCTTGCTCACGCTCGACTGGTGGCAAGACTGATGGCCGAGCATGACGCACCAGATGTTCAAGCTCAGCCCGCGACCCCAGGCGAAGGTTCGTCTCTACTGGCGGCACAAACGAACGGACAATGCGCACCACTCGTGGGAACCGCCCGGCAAAGCTCACGAAGCTCGGCTCGACTGCATTATAGAGGCGCTGGGCAATCGCATGCACCCAACCAATCCGCCCTACACCACCATGGAGCAGTGCCACCGCGAGCGCAACCAGCACACCACCACCAAAGTCAAACGCACCAATGCTTGCCATCACCATTAGCACCAGCAATAGCGCCACCACGCAGCGCTGAAGCGAGACGAGATCATCATAGACAGCAATGCGCCGCAACTGGTGGATCGCTGTGCGATTATTCTGCTGGCGACGCCGCTCGAGCTCGTATTGGCTCACTGGCGGTATATCGGGCCATGCACTACCGGCCAGAATGAGAGCAATCACAAAGATAGCAAAGATGATGATCATGAGCATTTCCATGCCATCATTGTAGCGCACTCCCCTGATCGGCTCAATGCTTTGGCCCATGCAGCACCTCTGTCAGCTTGATTCGGTCTCTCGGGCACGATATAATATGTGAGAATAAGGAGGAATGTTTCGTTTATGACAAAAAAATCATGGCTGGTCTTTGCAGTGCTCTGCCTCGCAATCTTAGGTGGGCTCGTGTGGCTGTCACGCCAAGGTGAGTCGATCAATCTGTCGGGCGTTGATCCACTGCAAGAACAAAGCGCCAGTAGCCAAAATGGCGATATCGCCGACCACACCCACGGGAGCAAATCACCCAAGGTAACAATCATCGAATATGGAGACTTCCAGTGCCCTGGCTGTTCACAAGCCTCACCCGCCCTCAAGGCAGTCACTGAGAAATACAAGGATCACGTGCAGCTCATCTTCCGCAACAACCCTCTCTCGTCCATCCACCCCAATGCACTCGCAGCAGCAGCAGCAGCCGAATCAGCTGGCTTCCAGGGCAAATATTGGGAGATGCACGACAAGCTCTACGCTGAGCAAAATTCGTGGCAGTCGCTCGACGGCACAGAGCGTACCAACTACTTCGCTACCACTGCACAGGGGCTTGGCCTTGACGTTGACCGCTTCAAGACCGACCTCGCTGAGGCCGACCGTTCAGGTGCCCGGATTAAGAAAAAGATCGCCTTCGATAAATCCCTGGCTGGCGCCCAAAATGCCGCCAGCGCCACACCAGCTATTCTCGTCAATGGCAAGAATGTGACCAACCAATACGTCAAGGATGGCAAACTCACCACCTCAGGCAGTTCAGATGCGCGCCAAGTGTGGGCCGACGCCGATGCCTTTGGCAAGCTCGTCATCGAGCCAGCCCTCAAAGAAAAGGGTGTCTCCTTGCCACAATAATCCTTACTCCAGTAAGCCGAAAACCACCTCATATCAGAGGTGGTTTTATTATCAGTATTAGGTATTCTTGGCCGTATCTTGCGTAGTTTGTTGGGTGGTGCCTTGCTGGGTTTGCGTGGTGGTGTTTGCTCCATTTGACGGTACGCCTGGCTGGTTACCACTGCCCGTCGACTGCCCTGCTTGGCCCGGTGGCGACATGTTCCCCTGGCTGGTTTGACTACCCATCATACCAGGGCTACCAGGGCCACGTTGGCTCGATGCGCTGCGGCTATTGACCTGCATGCCGCCAAGAAACCCGAGCGCGGCCGCCACGATCACACCGCCGATCACCGCTGTGATCAAACCAGGGTTGGTCGTGCCTTTGGCCTGCACCTGCGTGGACGATGAGGATGTCGGCGATGTACTACGCTCCTCCGTTGCAAAGCCATCTTCTATTTTCATACATACTCCTTTCGTTATTATGGTTCGAGTATAGGGAGTAGGCGTTAAAAGAAGCTTAAAGTGTAATCTTGCTAGACCCATCGCATTGCCGCGCGCTTTTCTCGCGCTCAGCTCACACTCTTTTTGCATAAGCTTCGTCCGAGTGTGCTATCTAATAGGATGCAAGAAAAGAACACTGTTCTTGACGTAATATACTATCTTATATATACTTAGTATTATGAGTACAGTGACAACGAGTATAAAATTAGATGAAAATATCAAGCGCCAAGCCCAGGAAGTTGCAAAAAGCGCTGGCCTAACGTTGAGCGCGTTAATTAACAGCTACCTCACACAAGTCGTTGCAACTCGCCATATTGAACTATACGCCCCCGAGCCAATGACACCACAACTCGAAGCACTACTTACCGAAATTGAGCCATCGATAGCAACTGGTGACAACTTGAGCAAGCCATTCGATTCTGCGGAAGAATTTTTAGCTGATCTCAAAAAGTAGGTTATTGTAATGCGCCATATCAGTATTCAGTACCATAAAAAATTTAAAAAGCAATACCACCTACTACCCCAGCCAGTTCAAGCCAAGTTCGATAAGCGCCTTCGCTTATTTATTAAGGATCCATATGCGCCACAATTACGTACTCACCCTCTCAAAGGTCGCTTTGTTGGCTATTGGAGTATTAATATCACGGGTGATGTGAGAGCGATTTATCGACAATACGGCGATACAATTATTATTTTCGTGTTAATTGGCACTCACAGCCAACTTTATTAGGTTATGATTACTGACGCCACAACTCTGTACTCCTCTGCAAGAGACATTGCAAGACTGGTGCAATTTAAGAGAAATAGTCTTTTCTCATCAATATGAGAAACTTCATTAAGAAGTGACAGACATTTACAACTAAGCAGAGGAGTAATGAGGCCATAAGCCAATACAGACATACAGACAAAGTGATATTCTCTCAATACCTAAGCACCATCGTCTCTTTATTGTTGTAAAACGTTATCTACTACGTACTCTGCCTGCCAGCAAGGCGCAAGCCCACCGTAAAGGTCGTGCCACTACCAGGCGTACTGTCGACAGTAATTTTGCCGCCATGCTCGGTGATGATCTGCTGGGCAATCGCAAGCCCAAGACCATAGCCCTGGCCTCGGCCACCAGTGCGAGCTTGGTCGGCTCGGTAGAAGCGCTGAAATATCTGACGCTGCGTGGCGGCGTCCATCCCGATGCCTTGGTCAATGATCTGCACCCTAGCCCAGCGATTACTACTCGCAGCGGTGATGGTGATGGTGGTATGCTCCGGGCTGTACTTGATGGCATTGTCGAGCAAAATGGTAAGGAGCTGAACGAGACGCTGCTGATGAGCCCGCACCATCAAAGGTGGCGTGGTATCGTCAATGGCAATCGACTTCGCTTGGGCAGGTGCCACCACTAAATTTATCGCTTCACTCACCACAGTTTGTAAAGCAACTGGCTGCAGCTGCACCACCGAGCGGTCGTGCCGAAGCAAGCCAAGCATTGTATTGGCTAGCGTTTGCAGCCGCGTCGCATCGGTCACATTCGCTTCTATGACGGCGCGAGCCTCAGCGAGGGTAAGCTTGGGGTTGCGCAGCGCTACTTCGTTCGCAGTGCGCAGCGCGGTCAGCGGCGTGCGCAGCTCATGACTGGCATCACTAACGAACTGCGTCTGGGCGTGCATGTTGGCGCGGATCGGCCGCAGGGTGTGCTCCGCGAGAAGATAGCTCACTACACTGCCAATCGCTAACGCCGCGAGATTCACGAGCACCAGCTGAGCGATCAGCTCTTGCCGCGCCTCAGCCGCTCGCCGCTCAAGGAAGCGATTGACAGCATGGTCAGTAAAATGAAATTCTTGCTCCCTGCCAGCCTCACTCGGCGGGCGCTGCCGCTCCAATTGCGCAGCCGACGTCTGATAAAACACCAGGCTAAACCCGAGGCTCATTACCATGATAATCGCAAGGTAGGTACCAGCCAGCCGGAGTGTTGTAGTGCGAAAGCTCATTGGCGCTGCCTCATGCTGAGTCGTCCTTGATGATGTAGCCAAAGCCCCGCACTGTCTCGATGATTGGGCGGCTATCTGGGAATGGCTTCTCGAGCTTACCCCGGAGGTAGTTGATGAAAACCTCGACGTTATTTGGCAAGATATCAGCATCGAAGTCCCAAACGTGAGTCATAATGTTATTCTTGCTGAGGATTTGATTCTTATTGCGCAGAAGGTGCTCGAAGATGGCAAATTCTTTGGCCGAGAGAGCAATGGGCTGGCCAGCACGCGTCACGGTCTGCTTGACCGTATCGAGCTCGATATCAGCTACGCGCAACACCGTCCCCAGCGCTTCTTGCGGCCGTCGCAGCAGAGCACGCACACGAGCTGCTAATACATCAAAGGAGAATGGTTTGGGTAAATAGTCGTCTGCGCCGTGGTCGAGCCCCGCCACAATATCCTGCGTCTGATCCTTGGCGGTGAGCATTAGTACTGGCGTGTGATTACCCGCGCTGCGGAGCTTCTGCACCACTTCGAAGCCATTCATCACTGGCATCATTACATCAAGAATGATCGCATCATACTCATCGGCCTGTGCAGCATTGTAACCATCCTCACCATCAAAGGCGACATCGACGGCGTAGCCTTCTTGCTCTAACCCCTGTTTTATCGACTCGGCAATGCGCCGCTCATCATCAACGACTAATAGTTTCATATCCTTATTATACCGTGTTATTCGTCATTATAAATCTTTATTGCACTGCCCTAAATTTCTCTTTTCAGATACCCGATGGCGTGCTAAAATGAATATTTCCCAAGAATGTTCAAGTTTATCATTACATGTTGCATAAGCTGTGTCAGTCACATTATCTCACTTTTTTAGCGTCATAGTGGCGATGCTTATCCTTCGTATTGCGAGCTAGTACCCCAGTGCTGCTTCGGGCCATAGGCGGCGCATCATCTGTTGGCCGCGGCGACTAACAGTGATCCACCAATCGCCAGTCGTCATCTTGACCGTAATGAGCCCTTTGTTCTTGAGGTGGGTGAGTTGCGCCATTAGCTTTGGGCGGCTCATGCGCAGGCTCTGCTCTAGGCCGATCACATCATCTTCGCTATGCTCGTTGATCTGCTGCAAAACGAGAGCTTCGTCTGTGGTGAGAGTTGGTTGCTGTGCCATTGTCGTATACTCCTTGTTTATGGTTGTATCTGTGGTATGCACGACGTGGCTTAGGGCAGTCTTAAAAATTCGATTTTTTACTTCATTACGCCATTCCTCAAGGGTTTGTATAGACAAAAAGGCAAATATATCAGGGTATATTATGACTTACGCATTAGTATTTTCTACCTCTGTTCATTCCTCTTATGCTATACTAATCATATGAATCCGCTTGCGATGATTGCCTACCAAACCAAAGACTATCCACGCCTGCCCGATGGAAGGATCGACTACACTGGCCAGCCCATCTGCTTTGTCTTCAACTGCGTGGTATGCTACGGTGATGAGATTTTACTGGTGCGGCGGAGCCAGCAAGAGGTGGAGCAGCCGCATATGCTCAATGGCGTCTCTGGCTTCATCGACCGAACCGATACGAGCATTACGGTACTAGCTGGGCAAGAACTGGCCGAGGAGCTAGGCATTGACCCGCGAGATACGACTATCGTGGCGGCGCAGCAGCTCCTGATGCAGATTGACGCAGCGCATAGCCGCCAGTGGTATGTGTATCCGGTGCTCGTTGAATGTGCGCAGCGCATAACACCTCGACTTAATGCCGAAAATAGCGCAGCGACGTGGTATCCACTCACCGAGATCGATGCTTTGCCGCTGCTGCCGTTTTACCATGAGACGCTTCGCGCTGGCCTAGCAATGCGCCATAAGTAGGCTTTGCGTTAGTTGAGATAACAGAAATAATAGAGAGCCAGACCCAAAGGCTGGCTCTCTATCTCTGTTACGATATGGTCTAAACTGCCTGCGAGAGATCGTACACGGTATATTGCGTGCCACCGTAGTCAACCTTGATGCCAGCACTCGCCGCCCAGGTAGCGATAGCAGAGTTACCGCCTGGCCCTCCATGATGATGGGTGGTTTGCGTTTGGGCTGATGAGGATTGTACAGTCGATGTAGCCGACGAATTCGTTCCTGTCTGCGTCGATTGCTGCCCGCCATGCCCACCTGGCCCATGCTGACTCACTACGTAGTAGCGCACACTGCCCTGACGTACCAGTTGTTTGAACTGCTCGAGCGTGAGTGTGCTATCGCTGCCGTTAAAGCCACCGACTGCCATCACCGCCTTGCCTGTGGAGAGCTGGATTGGTGCCGACTCATTGGCGCTATTGACTGCCGCAAGCCATGTTGCATTCTGCTGGTGCGCCACAAGGTACGAGACAAGAGCGGCTTCTGCCTGGGCTGATTCGTTATTCGTGCCGCTCATTGCCGTCGCACCCGGACCCGCTGTAGGAATGCTTCCACTATGCGCTGTCGCTATTGTGCTCAAGCTAAAGGCTACTGGTGCAGCCATACCAGCCAGCACAGCCATAGCAAGAGCCGTCCGCACATACCACCGAGGAAGTGTTACTAGTGGCACAAGCGTCATCACAGCCGCTACTCCACCAGTGATAATGACAAGCCAGGTAAGCCACGGCCAGGTATTGCTATAGCCAAGCATAATGACACCAATAATCGTCGTAAGCAGTATTGTCAGTGGCACAAGCCAGGACAGCTTCGTGCGCCGTGTGTAAGCTTGCCACAGATACGGCACACCAATCCCTACCAGGGCAGCAACACTCGGTGCCATCGCCACGACGTAGTATGGATGAATCGTCCCACTCGTCATACTAAAGATAATGATATGAATGAGCAGCCAGCCCAGCCACAGCAGCACACCAACACGCTCTTTGTTGTGCCGTGGTGCGCGGCGCAGCAGCCACAGCACGAGCCCACCACCGATCACGGCTACCACAAGCAACCAGGCAATATTAGGGCCGAAACTTTCGTTAAAGATACGCAGCACCCCTGTCTCGCCACCAAAACCAACACCTCCTGGGCCACCACCATGGCCACCCATACCACCACTGGCTGGTGGCGTCATGGATGCTGCCTGCGTCGCCGTATGACCAGCCGACTGCGCGGCAGATTGGGTTGCGGTTGCCGCCGCTTGGCCCATCTGCGCTACCCCACCACCTGGCGCTTTGCCAGGGCCACCGCCACTACCCAGCAAGCGCCCAAAGCCATTGTAGCCAAAAATCAAACTCCAAATGTTATTATCATTGGTACTGCCCACCCACGGGCGATGAGCCGCCGGAGTAAGCCACACAAGCACGCTCCACCAAAAGGTCGAGACAGCCGTTACCACGCCAGCCACGCCAAGATGCCAGAGGCGTGTCATTAGCTTTGGCCGGGCGCACGCTAGATAGAGCAGTGCCATCACTGGTAGTACCAGTAGCCCCTGCAGCATCTTTGTATTAAAGGCTATGCCAGTAAAGAGCCCTGCGAGGCTCAGCCATAACACCGGCTTCTTATTCTCAAAGGCGCGGAGGAAGGTATAGGCACTGGCCGTCAAGAAGAGTGTCAAGAAACTATCGGGGTTATTAAAGCGAAACATCAAGGCAGCTGCTGGCGTCAGCGCCATCACCGCACCAGCGATGAGCCCTGCCTTGGCACCATACCACCGCCTGACCGCTGCATAGACAAGCATGACTGTCGCGACTCCAGCAAGCGCGTGCGGCATGAGCATACTCCACGACGAGAAGCCAAAGAGCCGACCACTCAGCCCCATGATCATCATACTGATAGGCGGCTTATCGACACTAACAAAGTTCGCTGCATCAAGGCTGCCGAACAGCCAGGCTGTCCAGTCGGTACTCGCTGCTTGAGCAGCGGCAGCATAATAGCTATTGGCCATGCCATTGATGGTCAAATTCCAGAGGTAGAGCACACTCGTTAGCAGCAAAAGTCCACCCACAGCTGCTAGCTCACCAAAGCCCACCTTGCCATATTCGCGCCGCACCCGTGAGAGGCCTTTGAGGTCATCTGTTGCGGTCTTGATAATATGAACGCGCGAATCACTGTCTTCGACCCACTCAACTGGCTCCTCGTGGATGGTATAACCAGCGTACTCTGCCTTGACGAGTAGCTCGGTGTCGAAGAACCAGCCAGTATCCTTAATGCGAGGTAGAATTTTGCGTGCCGCATCGCGCCGAATCGCCTTAAAACCGCACTGAGCATCAACGAATTTTGTCTTCATCGTCCGGCGAATAATCCAGTTGTAACAGCGCGAGATAGTGTCGCGCTTGAAGCCGCGGGTTGTGCGCGACTGCTTCATCAGGCGCGAGCCCGTCGCCACAGCTGCCTCACCCATAATCAGTGGGGTGATCATTGGCACGAAGCTGTCTAAGTTGGTAGAGAGGTCGATATCCATATAGGCCAGAATATCGGCCGAGCTCTGTAGCCACACTTGCTTGAGAGCCCGGCCACGGCCTTTCTCGGCAAGCTGAATGAGCTGTACCTCGGGGTAACGTACCGCCAATTGGCGCGCCGCTTCCGCTGTGCCGTCCGTGCTGCCATTGTCGGCAATGATGATGCGCCAACGATGCGGCACATGCTGTGATAAATACGCGTGCAACGTGCTCACCGAGCGCGCAATAACATGCGCCTCATTAAGCACTGGCAGCACAATATCGATACTGAGCGTCCGCGGATTAAGCGCACGCAGCACCGGCGCAGCGGGCGTCTCTACCACTGCGGCTGATTGGGTGATGGTTGCTGTTTTCATGTGTGGTATTGTGCAGGAGAGAGATGAAAGCTAGCTTAAAGAGACTCCTGCAGAAGCGACGTGCTCGTATCAGCTCACTTATTACTTCTCGCTGTCTTATCTTATTCTTCCTCTAGGAGGTTATGAAAGCTAGTATGCTACCTAACTAATATTGAGAAAGTAGCCCAAACCATCTAGCCTACCAATACAAAGGCAATAAACCTAATACAGCAGGGTATATGGAACCAAGACAGAAGTTATACACTATTCACTCGTGTGCTCTGCGAGCATTTGTGCAATCATCTTCGGTGTCCATACCGTGCCATCAGCAAAAACCACTTTTTCGATCTGCTGGCTTGTGCTCTCATGTAGTCCGTCGTATGAGTACGAGCCAAAATATCCTTGGATAATGATTTTATCACCTGTACCCGTGATAGCAAGCTCGAGACTCTCATATGATGAAAGATGGATACGTCGAACAGTCACATCACGCGGATTAATGCCTTCGCCAAACTGCAGTGTGTCAATGCCGCCATTATCATCTATCGTGTCAATGCCATCCCCTCGCTTGAAGGTATAGGTATCGTTGCCGCCTGCACCATATATCACATCATTACCCTGCCCGCCAACCAGTACATCATCTTTCTCACCACCAATGAGATTGTCATCGCCGTCGTCCCCATAGAGCACATTTGCGTCTTGCCTCGCGCCACGCACCGTGTCGTTACCAGCTCCACTATGTACCGTGATACCATCATCATCAAAGGCGTCAATAGAATCATCGTCAGCTGTGCCTTGTAAGTGATGCGTCATGGTGCGGATTGCCTGCTCATCCCACACGGTGCCATCTGCAAAGACAAAGCGCTCGACACGATGACCTGGTACGGGACGGTTCCGTCCTGTCCAGTCACTCGAACCATAATAGTCTTTGATGCGAATACTACCAGAGCCCTTTATGTCTAAGACAAGATCATAGTCATTGCCTGGCGCGCCATACGGGCGACTCTCATAGCGTGCCGTTACATCGCTTGGCACGATACCCGCACCAAACCGTACAGTGTCAACGCCACCAAAGTCGCTAATCGTATCATTGCCATCGCCGCGGTTATAGCGATATGTGTCATCACCAACCTGAGAATATATCTCATCGTCGCCTGGACCACCAATAAAATGACCAGACCCACCTAGAGAATCATTGCCTGTGCCGCCATATAGTGTATTCTTTTCCATACCATCTAGTTGATCATCGCCAGCCCCACCAAAAATCGTATCACTGCCAAACCCACCATGGAGAGAATCGTTGCCATCACCACCGAAGATCATATCGTCACCATCTTTACCTTCGATGTTGTCATCACCCGCCTCACCTATGAGCGTATCATCAGAGTTTGTCCCAGTAATATAATCATTGCCAGCCCGTCCCTCGACATAAACAGCACGTTTCGTCGCACCATAATCAGGGACATGATCGTACCCATCAATCCTATCATCCGCTGATGTGCCGACCACACGAATGCTCTCACCAAAGACCATCTGCAGCCAACGCGCCATCGCATCAGGCGTCTCTACTATAGCAGCAAGTGTATCGCGCGTTATTCTAGCTGCACCACTCAGTGCACCCAGCACGGCAATATCGAGATGGAGCGAAGTTGTCCATTGCGCAGCCGCAGTAAGTTGTGTCATCAGCACACGAGCAAAGGCATCGGCTTGCTCACCCATAATCCGACTTGTTTCATATACACTAGACGTAAGGATATTCACCTCATCGCGAATCACCTGTGCCACATCGACAATGATCTTCTTACCGCTTTCAGCGACAGAAAGCGTTATTCGCACAAGCTCTTCAGCTGTAGCACTTGGAATCTCAACAACGATGAAATGAACACCATTGGCAATACCGGTATACACTCCCAGTGTCGTACGAAGTGCACCAGCCAATGTACTCGTGATGGAGTCTCCCTGTGGTACAGTGGCTGCTAGCGTACCATCATCAGTTAATAAACTGCTTGGGCGATGCGCATCAAAAGCTAGCTCTTGGCTAGTATGATTCGCTGCATATCCGAGTGATGCTACGCTTGCAGCTGCTATCCATCCCATAGCTGAGGCATGCTCGCCATTGCGTGCTGCCATGGCAATGGCACCCTGCGCATACTGCAATATTGCCACATAGTCACGGTCCTTCTTACGAAGCTCATCACTATTCATATCCTTAATGTACACTGTGCGGCCCAGCTGCACGCCATACATGCCAATGATATCGTGCTCGTTGGTGTAGTCCGTTACTGAGGCATCATAGTCCCGCGGGTTGACATTCTTCAGCACTTGGCCAATCCCTACCGCGTCGAAGGTGACTGTCTTATATGCACCACCAGTTTTATACGCCATATACTGCGCTAGTCCACCACCGAGTGAATGGCCAGTGAAGCTCTTGGTGCCTACGTGAGCACCGCCACCAACTTTCTTGATCGTCTCGGTGTAGAAGGTGTAGGCGTCGTGGAATTGGTTCAGCCCATCCTGTACAAAAACATTCCCACTCGATGCAATCGCAAGGTCAGACTCAATATCTTTCATCGCCTCCCAGATATTCTTATCAATATCTGTCCCGCGGTAGGCAAAGACAATATCCTTGGTGGCTGGATCTTGCACAGCAATAGCCGACATACCAGATGAAGTGGTTGTAGCGTTGATGAGGTGCCAGGATGCGAGGGAGGAGAGGGGTTTAAGTTCAAGAGCAATAGATCCATCACTGTGGCGATAGTTGTCAATTTTTCCCTGTTTTATGAGCGTCTCAATAGATGGCTTCTCGCTACTAGAGGCAAAACTACTTAGGGATTTACTGTAAGATAATATGCTTAATGCCAAGTACTGTTCTATTCTCATAGCTTTTTCTCCTTCATTTCTATATATTTCCCTACATCCTGCGGTGAGTGTATATCACGTATACTTGTTTCTTCGACTAATGCAACATATATTGTGGGGTTCTCATAATTAATGGATAGCGACACACCGAACTCTCGCAGCTTGATGATTATCTGGTATATCTGTGCGGCTACATCATTATGAACAACCCTACTCTTTATACGTACAGCGACATGTATATCTTTACCAAATCGCTGGAAGGCATCACGATACAATGGTATTTCTTTTCCTATCCTTTGGTTCACTGCAGGTATACTGTAGACTTCTATCGATGCGAGCGATGTGTCGGCACCAAATACGTTTTTTATCATAGGATCAACATCCTTTTTGAGGTGTTTTGCCCATATCGTATCAGGATATCCATCCCAATAGTTATTACTGTATGGGCTATCCCCCGGAAAACCCTTCACCATAAATCGAATTGCGTGGTCACTTTTAGCGTACGCCTCAGCCTTAGCGACACCATCTACTCCAAGGCCAGCTCCCTCGATTCGATAATTCTCTACTATAAATTCTTGACCATACTTACGTTTGAGGTATGACTGCATATGTGATTGAGCAATATGATCAGCAATGGTAGATTTTGTATAAAATATACCAAATATTACCAACATGATAACTGTCGGAATGATAATCATGTAGAGAACACCACGGAAGAGGATGGTGCGGAAGCTTAGTTTGGTGTTATCGTTTGGTTTTTGCTTGTGCATATTTTCTGCTCTCAGGATCCCTATTTTTGGCTACGCGACTATTATAGCACAAACGCAGAACTATTGAGTTATTCTGCTTATTTTGCAAGTTGTCGCGTTGATGAGGTGCCAGGATGCGAGGGAGGAGAGGGATTTAAGTTCAAGAGCAGAAAAGTTTATCTCTTTACTACTAGCCTTATTCTGTATAGCCGAAATTGTTTCACCTTTATATTGCCTTATCCCCTCAAAATATACAAGCGAGCTTAAGGCTAGATATTGCTCAGCCTTTAATGGCTGATTTGTATTAATAGCGTTCATCTGACACCCCTTCCTTTCTAAAGCATTCATTGGCTTGTTTTTCATCTAATAGACGCGTACCTTCTACCTGTATATTGCACACTATGTCTGTGTCCATCTTCGTATCATGTATGCTGTAATGTATAATACGGTAGCCAACTTTTTGCTGATTGATATATCTAATGAGGCTCATGAGATAGTACCGATCCTGGTTATCGACAGCCAATTGGTTTGTATTACGATTAACACTTATTATGTAGCGTATGTCTTTCCCGTAAGATTCTATCGCTTCTTCATATGTTTTAGGTGTACCACTCAGCGACTGTGCTGTATTACCTGTAAGACTGACAGTGATGTCGGTCTGCGCCCACGAGTTATTTATGATATGATCCTTTATTAACTTATCATTCTGAGAGCGGGACCATATTACACCTGGATAGTTATCTTGATTGCCATTCGATGAGGTGTTTACAGAAAATCGTATATGAGGATCCCGTATAGGGTAAGCATTGGCAGCTAGTACTCCCTCTACGCCGAGGCCACTGCTCTTCCGTTCTGGTTTCTCAACGATGAATTCCTCATTATATTTGTTTTGTAAATAAGTTTTCATTGCTGCTTGAGCTTGACTAGCTTCAGCATATAATTTGAGATAGAATCCACCAACAAGAAGAAACATAACAGCTGTTGGAATGATGATGACGTAGAGGATACCACGGAGAAGAATAGTACGGAAGCTTAGTTTGGTGTTATTATTTAGTTCCTTCTTGGACATATTCTCTTCTCCCAACAACCCCTATTTTTTTGGCTACGCGACTATTATAGCACAAATGCAGAACTATTGAGTTATTCTTCTTATTCTGCAAGTTGTAGCTTTGATGAGCTGTCAAGGTATGAGAGAGGTTTACGCTCAAGGCGGTTGTTTTTAGGTACTTTCTTCATGATTTCTTTTAGCGATTTATTGGCTATATCCCTTTACTCTTTTTAAAGCAGTCCTTGGAAGTTTCTTGCGCCGTTTTCTCGCTTATACCTCCATACTCCTGACAAATATATCGTGCATCTTCAGTTCTGCTATTTACAACATATCTCACAGCATAACTTTTCGGGTTTTTTGATTGGGCATACTCCATAAGTTTTCTTACGTTTTGGACATCTTCTTCTTTTACCTGATCCCCTACTACAACAATAGATACTTCATATATAATATGGTCTCCATACTTTTGCAACATCTCAGCAAAAGCTGGCGTACCCTGTATCCCATCAGCTACATCAGGAGCAATTGTAATATCTGGCATATATTTTACTGCAGGTATAGACAATTTTTTAACCATCTCGGTAAGATCTTTTTCTTCCTGCTCACTGTAGAGTGCCGAGAGGTAGTTATCGCGGTAGAGCCGGTGATCTTTCTCTAAAACACGAAAGGTATAAGAGCTACCCTCTCTATGTGCATCTGCAACTTTGCCGCCCCTTCTTGCAAATCCTCCTCCTTCAATTCGATAGTTCTTGATAATAAAGTGCTGATGATATTTTTTCTCTAGATAGGCGCGCATTTCAGCCTGAGCTTGATGAGCCTCTACAAGATACTTAATATGAAATATACCAATTAATGTACCAGTTAATAGAAGTATGACGCATGTCGGAATAATGATAACGCGGAGGATACCACGGAAGAGGATGGTGCGGAAGCTTAGCCTATTATTCTCGTCTGGTTTTTTCTTGCGCATGTTTTCTACCCTTCCCCTACTTTCTACTCTGTGACTATTCTTACGTTAATATAGGACTTTCAGTTTGTTCCTCTTCTGAAAGTTGTTTAATTGATGAAGCGCCATGAGGAGAGGAGATTTAAGTTCAAGCAAGTCAGTTCTTGCGATCAAGTGAGAGACAATCTCTTCAAGAGTTTGTTTTGACGCATCATCTAACAAACTATTTGGTGTTACTTGATAAGCAAGCGATGACAATGCAAGATACTGTTCAGTTTTCAAATTCATTTTTTCTCCTTAACTATTTCTTTATCATATATATGAATATCTTGGTTTTTGTGAAGTATTTTTGCTATTTCATCTTCTAAGAGCACTATGACGTGTTTAGTACCATTTTCGTACCATCGGTATATCAGTTTAGTCTCAGCCGGAACATCCTTAATAATCTGCAACAACTGCTTGACTCGCTCATAGTGCATCAACGAAGAAGCATCGTTTTGCGCAGTTACTTCTAGCTTATAGAGTATACTTTGGCTATGCTTATGTGCTACCTCTTGAAATAACGGCAAAGCCTTAGTGTCTGTAACAGCATTGCCAATTTCGCCCGTTGCTATATCCACAGTAGACGCGTACGATCCAGCCATTATTCTATCGACCATCGGTTTTATTCTTGCCATTTCTTGCATGCCCCATAGTGTATCTACATAATCATCCCATGGGTCTGAAAGTGACATCATCACCTTAAAGGGAAGTTTTTTGTTCGCTATAGGATAAGCTACCGCCTCAAACCACCCCCGCACCGCGAACCCACTTCCGTTTCGTATTGGTTTCTCGACAACAAATTCTTCTTTATACTTGTTATGTAAGTACGTCTTCATTGTCGCTTGAGCTTGGCTAGCCTCGATATCTAACTTAAGATAAAATCCACCGACGAGGAAAAGCATAACGGTCGTTGGAATAATGATGACGTAGAGGATGCCACGGAGAAGAATGGTACGGAAGCTTAGTTTATCGTTGTCACCTAGTTTCTTATTGCGCATATTTTCTACCCTCACCCCCTACTTTCTACTCTCTGACTATTCTAGCACGAATATAGAACTTCTGATTTTCCCTTTTATGAGCTATGTCGGTCTAGATGCCACATCGACGAACAGTCTCTATCCCACTCCTCATTCCTTATCAATCACCTCAACCATCAGTTTTTCTTTTGTTTTGCCATGCTCACTCGACGGCCGGGGCTCTGTATCGTGGCGCTTTGGTGGTGTGTTGATATCCTTTCTATCGTCTGCTCGTTCTCCTGCGTATTGTCGGCGCGAATAAGCAATCACTGCCTGCTGCACAGCATCACTCCCAGAGCTTGTTAGTAGTAGCGTCTCACCAGAAAGGGGCTCCTGGGCGTGCACTGCTGCAAGGCAAGCATAGTACTGATGGGCTGGCAAACGACTAATCTCCCCCGGCTCAATAAAGGGTCGAAACAGTGGTAGCAGGCGCTGCTCGTCTTGTGGGCTGCCGGTTCGAAAGCAAATGATCGTACCAACATTTGCAAGGATAATATTTACCGTCTGTTGGTCGCGTTGTTGTGCGGTCGATTGTTCTGCCATAATCATAAAAACACCGTATTTGCGACTTTCTGATAGCATCTGCACAAAAGACGTGGTAGCAAAATTCTGAAATTCATCAACATAAATATAAAACGGGCGACGTTGCACTTGTGGCATACGTGCTCGGCGCAAGCTCGCCAATTGGAGTTTTGCAAGGATCGTCACACCAAAGAGCTCTGCAGTATCTTCACCGAGTCGTCCTTTCGAAACATTACATATGAGAACTTTGCCAGAGTTGATAATATCATCAAAATCTATCGTCGACTTTGGTTGCTCAAGAATGCGCTTAGCTGAAGCGGAGAATAAGAAACGACCAATTTTTGCTGTAATCCCCGCTGTCATCTTTACCTTCTGCATGCCACCGGCTTTACCAAATTCTTGCTCCCAAAAGCTGGCTAAATCCTTATCTGCAAGCGTCTTGATGACACGTCGTCGATACTGAGTATTATTCAGCAGATCAAACACAGTAAAGAGTGTTGCGTCCTTCTGCGTGAGTGCGGTCTGCACTGCATTACGCAAGACATATTCGATACGATGACCTCCGGCGTCATCATCGCTAAAAAGCTTGCGAAACACCGAAACAACTGACTCAGTAACGAGATCCTTTTCTCGAAGCAAGGCAGTCCCCTTGAGTCCTGGTGGTATCTCGAGAAGGTTAAGACCAAGTGGATAGTCCAGATCATCTGGGTTAAAATAGACAACATCCTTTATGCGTTTTGGTGGGACGTAGCGCAGCATCGTTTCTGCCATATCACCATGCGGATCAATAATTGCAAGCCCCTTACCTTGTTCCATATCCTGCACAATCTGATATTGCAACATGGTTGTCTTGCCACTACCTGTTCCTCCAACGATATACTGGTGACGAGCACGTTCCGCCTCGGTAAGACCAATTAGCGTCTCAATGCCATGATGACGATTGAGGCCAATTACAACCGAAAAATCTGGATGGTCTTTGAGAGAAATTGGTGCTGGCAATGTGTGGCTCAATGATACGATACGGTTGTCTACCTGACTACTGTCATGCAACACAAAGTGGTAGAGGCTTGCCAGCTCGGTTGAAGCAAGTGTGAGCGTGTTCCACGGCATAAATGAGGGTAATCGGTTGACTGCATTATACCGCCGTATTGTTGCCAGAATAGGTATGTTGTATGTTGCTTTAAGCAGCTGATGTGGTGGCGCACTATAGCCAGCCATAGCGGTTTTCAACACTTCGGCATGGCGTTTTGCATCAGGGCTTGTCACTAAGATACGCACATTGGCACGAAAGAGTGGCTTGGTAACTTTCTGGTAAATACTTTGCATCATTGCAAGCTCAAAGGTACCACGTGTCCATGGCCGATCACGATCAACGCGCGGCTGGGAGCGTTGCACCGTATGGTGATGGCTCGTTGTAAGATGGCTTGTGATATCGCTCACTATACTTGCACTTATACCAGTTATCATTTTAAGCAGCGCCATTAGCTTCCCTCCACCACTCAACCTGTCGCGATAATTGTCCTGCAGAATATTTTCATTATGAATCAGTCTCTCTGCCGCTCGCTCCGCTCCACGTACCTGAGTTGGCGAGAAAACAAGCTGAAAGGTAATCTCCTCCTCGTCGCTCAGACCAGTCATTGCATGAATCACGTAGCTCAGTGGGTCTCTTTGTTGGGATGTTGTGAGAAGTGTTAGTGGTAGCGTATAGTGGCCAGTCTCGCGAAATTCAACCACCAGCGTTGGCTTCGTGATATTTCGCGTGATCTCGCGCACTTTTGCTTCAGGGAGATGCGTCATGATAGCTTTCTGCAGGGCTTGCATTTTTGCACGCTCAACCTGCACAAGATAGCGAACACCACCCTGGCGCGTCGCAACAATCTCACAACTCAGTACTGATACGCGGCGCATTATACGCTCACCATATGACCGAGCTGCTGCAAATCCATGAATGACGGTAAAGAATTGTTCAACTGCTTCTGGTGTTTTTGTTGCTGTGGCTGGTGGCGTTATTTCGAGCCACACAAGCGATCGACGCATCAGATAGCGGCGGTTGTTGATATACCACAGGATAATAACAAGACACCACACCACTCCTCCCCCGATGAGTGCACAAACACCTAGCGTGGCATACCATACGATGTCATGTGCGATGGAAGCTGTGGCGTCCATGATGATGCTCCTGTCTTAGTATGAATAAAATGAGCAGATTGGGCTGCATCTTTTGGGAACGTGCGCCGGGAGACAACATTCAGCGTTGGTGCATTCATCTCAGAAATTGTCCATTCACCTGTTCCATCATCGACGTTAATGACGTAAGCAACGTGACCATAGCCGCCCTCATCCGTTTGGTAGACTGCACCAACTGCTGGCGTCTGATCAACAACATACCCATCGCGCCTCGCATAATCGTCCCAGGTGTTAGCATTGCCCCATGTTGTTGGGATGGGGCTGCCAGCCCACTTGCGCATTGCATACGCCCACCAGGTACAGTTCCCCCATGCATAGGTGTTGTCTGGCATTGCCTCGCCACGATAAAAACCCTGTTTTTCAGCTGTATGTGCGCTTGGTGTATGCGCAAGAAAAGATACTGTTGGCGCGCCCAAAGAAAGTACGCTGATGATTGGTAGAAGAAATAGCACTGCAATCGTCACGATACTGAGGAGAATCAACCGCCACACTCGAAAGCTAACACCAAAACGAAGTACCTGCATAATCACACCAATCATGTGTCATATACCTCTGCTGGGTCAGTTGTAATACACGGGTGCTCATGCTCAGCTGCGACAATTCTGACAGCAACATGTTGTTGATCGGCAATCAGCAGTGCATCACCTCGCTCGCACGTCAATAAAAAGCTATGCTCATATTCACTCAATCCAAACTCATCAACCACGCCCTTGATTGTTGTTGTATCTTGGCGCATCAAGATCCGCATTGCACTTTGCGATGCAATAGCACGCCCGTATTCATTATGGAGAAAGTCGTTCGCTTGCTGCGAAATTATCGAGACACCTAGGTAGTACTTGCGAGCACGCCGCACCAGTCCAGCGACAAATCGTGCTGACTCTTCATGTTGTAGCAGAAGCCAGCCTTCATCAATCACCAGCAAATGCTTTGCAGGGTGCGCCATCACACGGTGATTAACAAAATGAGCAATGATCAGCATCATGATCTGACGAAGATTTTCTGGCATATCCTTGATGTCAAACACTACTAAGCGGTTATCAAGGGTAACATTCGTGGGTTCATTAAATACATGGGCCAGCGAACCAGAGACATACTTCTCAAGCTTCTCGCATAGTTTTGTTTGGCGACGCTTGCGCAGCTCTGCATAGAGGTCTGCAAGCAGTGGTGGTTGCTGCTTTGCCTTTTTATAAATTCCAACAAGTGCCTTATCAACCGCTGCTTTTTCGCGAGCCGATAAACCCTCGACCATCAGACTAATAATCTCCATCACATCTTGCATATGCTCGGCACTACCGTCAGTGTCGCGATACGTTGTTGCTGTATCAAATGGATTGATCTTTTGCTTACTTCGTGTCGATAGCTTTATATATGTGCCATGACATGACTCCGTCAATCGCTGGTATTCTCGCTCAGGGTCAATCACAATTACTCGCGTTCCTTGCATCAACTGGCGAATAATTTCCACCTTCGTTGTGTAGCTTTTACCCGCACCAGATTGAGCAAACGTAATCGAATTTGCATTTGGTAAGCAAAATCGATCAACAATAACCAGCGAGTTATTTGACGCATTCACTCCATACAAAATACCTGTCTCATGGACTAATTCTGACGACATAAACGGAAACGTCAGAGCTGCACTTGAGCTATCGAGATTCCGTCTTTGCGCCAGCTGGTCATCACCACGGGGCATAATAGCCTGCAGCGCTTCAAGCTGTTGGTAGCGAGCCACTTTTGCATAAAACAGCTGCGCTGATAGATTTGCTTCGAGAAGCCGTGTTGTTTTATCCAGTTCCGCTTTACTGTCGGCTCGGACACACACATACACCGCAAGCTGAAACAATTTCTCTTGCCCACGCTGAATTTTATCGCGCAGCTCAATCGCCGACTCAAGCGGATCACTAATTTCGGAACCAACAATTTTGCCATCGCGCACCATTGCTCGACGCATTGACTCAAGCTCGGTAATCTTGCGCTGCAGCTTCGGTAAGGCGACATGCGCATTAACCTCGTGGAGGTGGTAGCTCATATCGCTATCATGATGAAACGTTATCAGGCTATCCATCCAGCCTGAGCTGGCAACAAATGGATAGCCAACAATTGCAAGCGTGCGCATATAAACACCATCAACACATACATAGTCAGCCTGTTCTTGTAATCCAGCATACATTGTGACATCAATCATATCTTGTTCACCAAAGAGAATGTCTCGTTCGTGTTGCTCGCAGGACGCTTCTTTGGTTGGAGCTGCACCTGTGCTTGGAGCCAACCAACCAGTTTTGTAAAATGCTTCGTCATGATATTTTCTCCTCTTGCACAATTGTCTGGTGAATCATACGAAGCGCTTGCTCGGTCAGTGGCTGCGTTTTTGCCTGTATCGGGCTATAAAAGCTATAAAATAATTCAAGCACTGCCAAACTATCAAGCGGATATGTTCGCATACCCAGGCGCGCCATGCCTTTTGCAAGGATATCAGCCCGAAGCAAGAGTTGCTCACGAATAAACGAGTCATCTGCCTTCTCAGTTGGCTGGTATGGAATAACGATATAAAAGCGACGTGTCATAATGGTATTATTTGCAATCAGAGAACGGATGAATGCTCGGTAGCGTTGCAACTGCTCTTGGTACATTGGTACTGTCTCAGCCTGCTGCTGCGCATGTAATTCAGCAAGATAGGCATTCATTGTGATCTTGCGGGTCCGCACAAGGATCTGAATTGGCCAGCTGATAGAGTTGATAAAACTCTCATATGTATCAATAATCACATCTTGTTCTTCCTCACTCCGCAGCTCAAAGTTTACGGCCGATACCGATACAATCATTCGATATCGTCTGCCCGGTAATTCCAGCACTCCATCCTGCACACCCTGTATTGCAATTTGCTGACGAGCACTCGCTTTCTTAGTTGACTTGTGTAATCCGAACATGAACGCCTCCTTTTGTATCAGTTGCTATGCGTATGTGAGCCGCGGGGTCATCAATTACAGCACGAGCTTTGGCTCTCGCCGACGCATCAAGATGAACTGGCTGATGGCGACTCACTGTACTAGGTGATGCGTGTGCTGATATATGTGCTTGGTCATCTTTATCTTTGTCTTTATCTCTTTGGCGATACGCCGTCGTATTTTTATCTGCAACATAATACATTGGACGCTGGTTATAGCGAACGATTATACTCACCCAGTGAGCGAGAATGACTCCCCTGACCCGTATCGACAATATACTACCAACCGTCAACACAGCCGCTATGATGCCATATTTATACCACGCTTCACCCATCATTGGCGGCAACACGACAAACACCCCAGCTCCACATAATATGGCACTCACTAAAATAAGAATTTGCATAAAGCCAAGGCAACCGATAATTCGATCCTCTACCGTAGTAACCTGAGCTGGTACAACTGATACTCTCATCATTTTCTCCCTTTTTCTTGTGGCGATACACGCTGATGCGATGGTGTATCACGCTGCACTCGTTTCGTCGTGTACACAGATGGTGGCGTGCCAAGTGGCTGATGGACTGGTTGTGCTTTTATTGATGGTACAGTTGCTTGTGTCATCTTTGGTCGTAATGCAGTACGTATCCGCGTCTTCGCCATAAAGGTTTTCTGCCTCACCCACGCCATTGTTCGCTGCGCAAGCATTGAATGAGGCCCAGCCACATAGTTGATACCATTGATAAACTGTCCGCCAAGCTGCTTCATCGAGCGAGCACCCATACCGACATAGCTCAATTGCAGCATCACTCCTTGCACTTTGAGCAACATCACAATTGTCGCAATTCCAGTGACAACTGCCATTAAGACACCGCTCCCTTGTGGTGCCTGAGCAAGGCCAGCTAATAGCGACGAGGCTAACTGCAAAATAACAACATGAATAAAAATAACGAATATCGTTGTCAGGTATGTTTTGAGGGCAGTCTCAGCAAAATCACGAAACCCTGGCACGAGCCAGAGCAAACTCACTAATGGCGATAGGACTGTACCAATGTAGAGTGTCACAAGTCGCATGACGTAATAAATAAGGAGCACGACTGCACAAACAACAAAAACGATCATAATACAGAGCGCTGCAATGCCCTGGCCAGCAGTCTTCTCTATGATACCAGTTAACGTGCGCCAAACTGGTGTTACGCCAGATACCTGTCCAATCGCCGTTATAAGGACATTCGATAAGCTAATCACGCTATCAATAAGGAAGATTGAGCTATTCATGAGCAAGAAAATCAATCCAACTTGTGGCAATATCTGCTTCGTATCAACCTCTTCCAACCCAAAGCTTTGCGCGCTCATTATCTGGAGTCCAAGTAAGCCAAGAACAAGAACTAATAGACTATTGGCAATGCCTGTCATGACAAGCCACAGATTAAAGACACTCTTATTTGTTGCCATCAGCGGTGTTGTCGTGGTAAAAAACTCAAGCGCATGCAGCACTGGTGCAGCGAGCGTATTAAGAATGGTTGAGCATAGTCCTGTTATCATTGCGATAACTGTCTCAAGTAGCCCATTTTGCTGCGACTTTGTTTGTACAGTCTCAAGGTGAGGCAATGTTGCATGCTCAGCAGCCTGCGGTGAACCATACGCCTGTGTCAGGACAGCGACCAGTGTCGTTGCTGCAAGCACAAGCACGAGCCCAAGGATTGCTTTCTTGACGAGCTCTTTTGCGTGCTCCAGCTGGTCTGGCTTGCCGCGGCTCATCATATATTGATAGCCAGCATACACAATAAACAACACGCATATCAGTGAGGCGACAGCAGTAAGGATATGCATTGCTGGCGCTACAAAGTCACGCACTGTCTTGAGCGCACTCGCCGTATCAGCAAAGAAGAATAAACTAGTACCGCTCATCTCTCTAGCCTCCAAACGACTGATGTGCCAACGATGTAACAAGGTTAGTCAAGACATACGCGGCAATAACAACTACCAAGCCAACCGCCGACCAGGTGATAGTGCGCTTTGCCCGATCAAGCTGCTCTGGATTACCCGAGCTCGTAATATACGTGAGGCCACCAATAACAAAAAATCCAGTCGCAATTAAGCCAGCTAATCCCGCCACGACCTGGATAATATTTCTAATGAAATTCTCGATATTACTCACCCCGACCGGTGCTGCATACACAGCACCACCTATCATAATTGATGCTCCTACAGCAACCCCAGCTGCAATGCAATAACTACTTTTTTGTGTCATAATTACCTCCCTTGACAGAAATAAAACTATCTTGTGTGTTTCTGTCATGTTTTACGGTAGCAAGCAATACAACAGGTGACAAGACGGTACTTTTAGGGAAGGTACCATACTCTGTGTGCGTTAGTTTCTTGATAGTGCAGCACGATATCAGAGGTTATCTGTCAATAGATGCATCACATAATTGTTCAATTATTCCACTATATTGGATCATGTTTTGTGTTATTCTTGCAGCATTATTGAGCAGCGTAAGTACAATAAAACCGCTCCCTTCAGAAGATAGTGGTATCGCAAGCACCATTCTCTTTTGTCGGCGCAGCACAACATCTGTGGGAGTTATCACGCTATGGGAACGACACCTTCGTTACAAAAAGTGTGCCTTATACTGAGCGCCAGCATCCTGATTACTAGCGCACGGCTATTGATATATACATTATGATTGGACTCTTTGGTGCATTCTTTATTCCCTTTCGACTTCTCCGACGAAACAAACACAGACAGCAGCAAGTAGCACTCCGCCATCGCGAATTACTTAATGTATTGCAGCACCAACGGTTATCCAAAGACTAACACGCGAGCATCTTCTGTCGTCGATCATACATTTTTTGCGACCGACAAATCGCTTCGCTGTGATCATGAAAATAACACTCAATATCATTAGCAACACCTAATAGTTTAATCCCCATCTCTGTTAGCCGATATTCAACTTGTGGCGGATTAGTCGAGTGCAACACACGCTGGACTATGCCACCGCGTTCTAGCTGCTTGAGGCGCTCCGTTAGCACTTTCTGCGTTATCTTTGGCAACATACGAGATAAGGTTGAGTAGCGTTTTGTCGTCGTGCCAAGTGATTGAAGAATTGGCAATGTCCATTTCCGAAAGAGAAGGCTTGTGATTAAATCAAGTGTTGCGTCATCTACCGTCCTTGTCATAATGTGCTCCCATTACATTATTGATCTATCTAGGCAAAAAACCTCTCTGAGAATTATGGTATATCATAGCCCTCTCTAGAACTAAACTAGCACGATGTCGCAAGTACGTCAACTTTATTTTAGGCATCACGAATCTACATCCACGCTTTACGAGGCAAGAGTATTTTCGAGAACACCAGACTCAGCATAAATACCGAAGAACCATCCGTTATCAAAATTTTACACCTTCAGACAAGCTACCCTTAGTCGAAACTCGAGTTATTGTCCCAGACTCGTATGTATTCATGTTACCATCTCCTCTCTAACGCTATCCAACCTGCCGCTACGGATGCTGCTACAGATAGCTCATTGTTCATGAGCATAGTTCGTAGCCCGTCAGGTGTTAGCTGTATTACTTCAATATCCTCAGTATCATCAAGATGTTGCCTATGCTTTATAGTGACATTATCAGCAAAGACGATCGCTATCTTGACACGACTATTCGTAGGGTCCTCAAAAAATGTAGGTCCCTCTACAAAGAGACTGGAGGTGCCTCCAGTCTCTTCATATAATTCCCTTTTTGCAGCAATTAAAGCAGATTCACCCGCATCGATCTTACCCGCAGGAAATTCTATAACACTTTGCTGCGCTCCGTGTTTGTACTGACGCACCAGTAAAAATTTGCCTTCATGAGTGCGTGGAACAATCAAAACGGCGTTCATACCCTCTCGCACGTAATAATCATCGAGGACTTTGCCCGACGGGAGCCTGACGGTTTCAATATTGAGCTTGTACCACGGTGAGTCGACTAACTTCTTTTGACTTATAACGTTCCATTCTTGATTCATAGTATTATTGTAGTGTATCTTCAGATCTAGCACTACCATCAACTGTAGCATAAGTAGTATAAGCGATGTCATACATTCATGTATAAACAAGACATCTGCGCCCTCGCGGTTCCCTTTCACATTATGATACACCGTACATCATAGGACTCCAGCGGCACACGACAAGTGAGCTCAGACGTGTTAGTTTTTATCTCTTCTCGTATGTAGTAAAATACTATACATGAATACTCAAGCGCACCACGTTATTACCGACGAACACTTGATCGATGAGGCGCTATCTCGCTCAGTTGCCGAGATTCTTCCGAGCAAAGATAGCCTCAAAAAGGAGCTACAAAGTGGCCGCCGCCTCACATTCTATCTTGGTATTGACCCAACTGCGAACTATGTTCACCTTGGGCATTCGACAAATTATCTGATGCTCGAACGATTCCACACTCTTGGCCACCGGATTATTGTGCTAATTGGCGACTTTACCGCGATGATCGGTGATCCGAGCGATAAAACTTCGATGCGTGTGCAGCTAACACGTGAACAAGTGCTGGAGAACCTGCAGACATTTAAGGCGCAAATTGGCAAGATTCTAGACTTTAACGATATCGACAACCCGATAGAATTCCAGTTTAATTCGGAGTGGCTCTCCAAGCTAACATTTGAAGATTCCGTGGAGCTTGCCTCCAACTTTACCGTGCAGCAGATGCTAGAGCGCGATGCATTCAAAAAACGAGTCGCTGCTGAGAAGCCACTCTTCGTCCATGAGTTCTTCTATCCGCTGATGCAGGGTTACGATTCTGTAGCAATGGATGTTGATGTGGAGATTGGTGGCACCGACCAAACATTCAATATGCTGGCTGGCCGTACATTGCTCAAGCGCTACAAGCAGAAAGAAAAGTTTGTCATTACAACCACACTGCTCGAAAACCCAGAAACCGGCGAAAAATTAATGAGCAAAAGCCTTGGCACCGGTGTGGGTCTCAATCTAAATGCCAAAGATATGTTCTTTAAAATCATGCAGCTGGCGGATGCGGGTATTTACCAGTGTTTTGTGGATTGTACGCGCCTGCCTATGAGTGAGATTGCTGTAATTAAAAATCGACTCAACGACGGAGAAAACCCACGCGATATCAAAAAGGATCTTGCTCGAGAGATAGTGTCAATGTACCACGGAGCGAGCGCCGCCGTTGATGCCGAGCAGCAATGGGTCTCTGAGGTGAGTCAGAAGAATCTTGCTAAGGATATTGACGTCATTCAGGTAGATGCCCATGAGTCAATTATCGATATCATTGTTCGACTTAGCATCACAAAAAGTCGCAGCGAGGCCAGACGGCTCATCAAGCAAAATGCCGTGAAGATCAATGACTCCAAAATTTCCAGCGAAGATACACCACTTACTAACGGTGACATTTTGCGTGTTGGTAAGAAACATACTCTCAAGGTAGTTTTACGCTCATATCAATGATGCATTATTGTATAAAACTGGTGTTATACACCTGCTGTAGAAAAACATTCATCTGCTATCTTCTGGAGAATTACATGTGTTTGACGCATGTTAATGCGCTACTCTAAAATTAGACGCGTATAAGTACTTTCGTCGTAACCAACTCAGCATCCATCAACCAGTCAGCTACTCATAGCCCAGCATATCATACGCCGTGGCCGCCATATACGCCTGGAGCCGCCGCACTGCCTGAGCTGCCTCAGGAGCGGGCTGGGCGCTGCACACGGCATAATACCCTACTAGGCCAGCAAGCAGCGGCCGGTTCAGCTCAGCCTGCCAGGCCTGCACATCGTAGCCGCGGCGCGCCATATCGAGCAAGAACTCGGTTGCACTCCACCGCCTTGGCACATAGGCTGCCCACTGCCAATCAATCAGCTTCACTTTATCTTGAGCAGTATGGTAGGCAACCGTCTCACTCCGCACATCGCCATGACTCAACCGATCACACGGCTGGTCAGCCACCTGCTGAGCCAATGTCGCGAGATCAGCTAAGCGCTCGGTATTATCAAGCACGGCGCAAAACTGCTCGTAGCGCCGGCGAATCACTGGCTTACTGGCTTGCTCAGCCCAGGAGCGGTACGTCTGCTGGATCTCCTCACGCCGCGTCGCATCATCGCAAAGTAACCGAAGCCCCTGGCACTGCACCACTCGGTCAAACGCCGTAGCATGCAGCCCAAGCGTCTCAGCCGCCGCCTTGGGCAGCTGCGTCTGCTCAAGCTGAGTAATCGCCCGCAGCACCGCCGCTATATAGCGCTGGCTCGCCGGCGTATCCGCCGCATCAGGCGGCTGCCACTGCCAGCCATCCTTAGCAATATACGCCTGGCTCAGCATGATCACCCGCTCATCATCATACTGAACAAACTCCGTCACCAGAGGCGAATTAGCCTGTTGCAACGCCCGGATGACGGCATAGTCTTTGCCAAGGGTTGCTGCCAGCGCAGCGTGGTTCGAAGCTTCTGGATCAGCTTCCTTGACAAACACCGCCTGCGTCCCAGCCAGTGCAACAGCTCGTCGGCACCCGGTTGACGCGCCCTCAATCGGCACCACCCGCACCTGATCACGCGCCACCTTACAGCGCTGCGCTACCATCGCAAGCGCCGATGGGCTCAAAACCTGGGGAGACGACGACTGACTCATACCTCTAGTATAGCAAAGGTGAGATAAATCGCCATACCAACCATGCTATAGCCCACCTCTCACGCTCCGCCTCCCCGCAAGCAAAAACGCAAAAACCCGCCATGCAAGCGGGTCTTTGACATTGACACTAGCTACCCCTAGCCTATGGCCGATCGGTCACCACATCAGGGCGATGGTCAGCCTCCATCGTCTGCGGCGATGGCCCATAGACCCGGACGCTCACATAGTCCTTGGGTGAGTAGGT